>ERZ857998.458-NODE-458-length-57851-cov-4.521524_pt1 | contig 57851 bp, 49 predicted proteins | sample MGYA00519954_ERZ857998 | MGnify/ENA primary metagenome ERZ857998 (study PRJEB31778, sample SAMEA3449424) | human gut metagenome | biome: human gut; feature: human-associated habitat; material: faeces | place: United Kingdom | collected 2010/2012 ...
CGCACGGGATGCTCATCGTGAACTGGCGCACGCTGCTGAACAAGGACATCGAGCAGAAGACAAAGAACAACTATTAAAGGAGGCACGACCATGAACATCAAAGGATTCAGACGCATGCTGCTCGGTGAGAAGATGCCGGACAGGAACGACCCGAAATACAAGGAACGCTACGAGCGGGAGGTGAATGCCGGGCGCAGGTTCGCCAAGGCGACCCGGATAGACAAGGCGGCCGCCAAGGTGCAGGGCTTTGCCAACGTGCACCGCACCCTGTTCCTTGTCATCGTATTTGCCTTCGTCGCCGCAGGGCTGGCATGGAACATCTACCGGCTGACCGTCGTGTACCACCGTCAACCCGTAAAGCGGACAGCCACCGAGATGCAGGACAGCATCCTGCGGGAAAGGCACCGGTCATCCGAGCTGTATGTACAACCACCAAAAGAACAATGACGATGAGCATATTGGAGAAAATCAATTTCAGGCAACCGAAGTACATGCTTCCGGCCATCCTCTACCTGCCGCTGCTCGGCGCGTCGTACTTCATCTTCGACCTGTTCCGCACCGAAAAGGCCGAAGTGCAGGACACCACGCTGCAGACCACCGAGTTCCTGAACCCGGAACTTCCGGAAGCCACCCTTAAGAACGGGGACGGCATAGGCAGCAAGTACGAGAACATGACAAAATCATGGGGCCGGATACAGGACTATACCGCCGTGGACAACATTGAAAGGGACGAACCCGATGAAAACAAGGAAGAATATGAATCGAAATACACCGATGACGACATCGCCCTGCTCGGAGAACTCGAACAGGAAAAAAGTATGGCGGCGGAAGCTGCCGACGCCAAGAAACGGGAAGAAGAAGCCCTCGCGGAACTGGAGAAAGCCCTTGCCGAAGCCAGGCTGCGCGGACAGCAGGAAGTGACCCCGCCGGCAAAAGAGGACACGGCCCAAACAGAGGTACCACCAGTGGAACCGCAGGCAGAGGGCCGCATCGACGAGGACAGCCGTGCCGTGAAAACTCCCGGTGAGAATGACAAGGCCAGCGAGGTGGTGAAGAAAGCCAAGGCATCCTCGGACTACTTCCACACACTTGACCGGAGCAGCCAAGAGCCCAGGCTCATCCAGGCCATCATCGACGAGGACATCAAGGCCGTGGACGGCTCGCGTGTGCGTCTGCGCCTGCTGGACGATGTGGAGATAGACGGAAGCACCCTCCGAAAGGGCACCTACCTGTATGCCACGGTCAGCGGCTTTTCCTCCGGAAGGGTGAAAGGCAGCATCAGCAGCATCCTCGTGGGTGACAAGCTGGTCAAGGTCAGCCTCTCGCTGTACGACACCGACGGGCTGGAAGGACTGTATGTGCCGGAAAGCCAGTTCCGGGAGACGAGCAAGGACGTGGCCAGCAGCGCCATGTCGGGCAACCTGAGCATGAACACCGGCGGCTATGGCAACAGCCTCGCCCAATGGGGAATGCAGGCTGTGCAGAACGCCTACCAGAAAACGAGCAACGCCATCAGCAAGGCCATCAAGAAGAACAAGGTCAAACTGAAGTACGGCACCTTCGTGTATTTAGTAAACGGAAACCAGAAACAATAGACAAGACGAAAATGGAGCAAGACAAGATATACTACATGGACTGCCTGGAAGGAATGAAGCAGATAGCCGACCGAAGCGTCGATGCCGTGATTGCGGATCTGCCTTACGGCGTGCTGAACCGGCAGAACGGGGCTGCCCGGTGGGACCAAAAAATCCCGCTTGCACCCTTATGGGAGCAGTACCTGAGAATCACCAAGCCGGACAGCCCCATCATCCTGTTCGCACAAGGCATGTTCACGGCGGAACTGGTATTGTCACAGCCCAAGCTGTGGAGATACAACCTCGTCTGGTACAAGGACAGGGTGAGCGGCCACCTGAACGCCAACCGGATGCCCATGCGCCAGCATGAGGACATCGTGGTGTTCTACCGGAAACTGCCGGTGTACCACCCACAGATGACCCCGTGCCCGCCCGAAAAACGGAACCATGACCGCCGCAAGACGGAAGGTTTCACCAACCGCTGCTACGGTGGCATGAAGCTCGCCCCAGTGCGCATAGCCGATGACAAATACCCGACATCGGTAGTATCCGTACCCAAGGAACACTGCACGGGAGCCTTCTACCACCCCACACAGAAGCCAGTAGCCCTGATAGAATACCTGATACGGACCTACACAGACGAGGGCGACCTCGTGTTGGACAACTGCATCGGCTCCGGGACGACCGCCATCGCCGCCCTGCGGACAGGCCGGCACTACATCGGCTTCGAAATCGACAAGGATTATTGTGGAATTGCCGAGCAGCGGATACGGGAGGAAAGCGAACAGAGGGAAAGAATGAACAACGGGAATAAACAATAAAAAAGCATAGACATGAACAGACATCGAATGACGGGCCTGTTTCTCCTTGCGGCCGGACTGTGCGCCGCATACGAGGCAAAAGCCCAGAAAACCTACGAGGAAATGGAGCTGCTCACCGTGAACGAGCAGGTGACGACCGTCATCACGGCATCGGAACCGGTACGACTGGTGGACATCTCCACCGACAAGGTGGCGGGTGACCAGCCATTGGACAACATTATCCGCCTGAAGCCCAAGGAGGCCGGGTACGAGGACGGCGAAGTGCTCGCCATCGTCACCATCGTGACGGAACGCTACCGCACGCAGTACGCGCTACTCTATACTACCCGGCTGAAGGAAGCCGTGACCGACAAGGAGATACTGCCTGCGGAACGGGAAGCCTACCACAATCCCACCGTCTCCATGTCCACAGTGGAGATGACCGGACTGGCCAGACGCATCTGGAACTCCCCGGCCAAGATACGGAACGTGGCGAGCAAGGCACACCGCCTGACCATGCGGCTGAACAACATCTATGCGGCCGGCGACTACTTCTTCATCGACTTCTCGATAGAGAACAAGACCCATATCCGGTTTGACATCGATGAAATCCGTGTGAAGCTCGCTGACAAGAAGGTGTCAAAAGCAACCAATTCGCAGGTCATTGAGCTGACTCCGGCAATGGTGCTGGAACCGGGAAAATCATTCAAGCGGGGCTACCGCAACGTGATTGTCGTGCGGAAGATGACCTTCCCCAACGACAAGGTGCTGACCATCGAGATGACGGAGAAACAGATCAGCGGGCGCAACATCAGCCTACACATCGACTACGAGGACGTGCTTGCCACCGATTCGTTTGACCAATCGCTATTGGAGGAGGAATGATGTCAATGAAGAATTAAGAGTGACGAATTAAGAATTGGAAATGATGAGTGAAGCATTGAAAAATAAGGGAAGGACAAGAAACAGACTGCTTGCCTTGGCGGTGGCCGTGTTCACCTTGTCTGTAACAGCTTCGGCACAGCGGAACACCGGACGGCTCTCGCTCGGAGCCGGGCTGCTGTACCGGAACGGCATGGATCTGACCCTTGCCTACGAACATGAGACGAACTACCACAATGCCTGGGAGTTCTTCGCCAACGGCTACCTGCAATGGAAAGACTGTGAGACGTGCGGGCATATCTGCCCGGAATCGTTCTGGCGGAACTACCGCACCTACGGCTTCGGCGTGGCCTACAAGCCCTGCGTGGTACGCGGCAGGAACCACTACGGCAACCTGCGCATCGGGGCATCGGGCGGCAGTGACACGAAGAGATTCCTCGGCGGCATCCACCTCGGCTACGAACACAACTATGTGCTGCGGTCGGGATGGGTGTTCTTCTGGCAGGCGAAGGGCGACGTGATGATAAAGGGAGCCGACCTGCTGCGGGCAGGTGTCGTGCTCGGCGTGAAACTGCCGGTAAAATAACTGATGAAATGAGGGAAAATAAAAATATGAACAGATGACAATAAACAAGATACATATCATCATTGCGGTGGCGGCAGTCTTAACTCTGGCCGCCTGCGACGCACACATCGAGACTCCGGACATGACGGTACGGCCCGGACATGTCCTCTGCGACGACGGCACGGTTCTTTCCTACGAGTTCTACCAAACTTCCGGCAAGCGGGCCGTGGCCATCGTATTCGACACCGGCAAGCACGGCGACACAGAAGAGAACGGTCGTGCCGTCTATCTGTGGGACATCGCTCCCAAAGCCTTTGCGGACACTCTGGGCGTGGAGCAAGGAACATCCGCCGACACGGAAGCATTCGACGGGAACACGAACACCTTTGCCCTATATGACACCCGGGAGACCGCCTCGCCGATGGCGGAAGCGGTATTCGACCTGTGGTGCTACGGACAGAGCGCATACATCCCCTCGGTGGCGGAGATGCGCCTGCTGTATGCGGCACGGGAGGTCGTCAATCCCGTACTGGAAAAATGCGGCGGAGACATCTTGCCCACAGACAGCACAGGCGACTGCTGGTACTGGACCTCGACGGAAGTAGAGGGGCAACAGACCGCCAAAGCGTGGCTCTACTCGATAGGAAGCGGAGCCATGCAGGAGACCCCGAAGACACAGGCGCACCGGATAAGGCCCATCATTACCCTGAACAATTAAAAATAACAACAATATGGAAACATTGGATATTACTATGCTTATCGGACTGGTGCTGATGGTATCGGCACTGGTCATCCTTTACCGATGCGCACGGGGAAAATCCCGCCGCCAGCGGATGAACGAACTTGCGGATACACTTCTTTCTATCCATGATAGCTTTGAACTTCAGGTCAGGAGATTGGAAACCCTGTCGGGTGAAATAGCCTCCGACAATGAAAAATGTTCCTCCCTGCAATACCGGGCAGGGCAACTGCAGGATACCGTCGATTCGCTGGAATACAGACGGGACGAGCTTGACCGGGAGAACCTGTCCCTGGCGAGGACCCACGACGAACTGATGCGGAGCAATACCGACCTGACGGAGAAGGCAGCCCGCCTGCGGGATGCCATAGTGCAGGACGGACAGGCTGTCGTCGAACTGGAGCAGCGCATCGACACCCTGAGAAGAATCAAGGAAGGCTTGGAGATTGCCGTGGAGAACAAACCGGCGGAAGAAATACCTTACCTCTCGCAGCCGCTATTCAGCCTGGGCATCCAGCCATCGGCACAGAACCACCTCACCGCATACGGGTTAAGGTATGTGGGCGATCTGGTGCGTCATGACGAGCAGTACCTCATGGAAATATGGGGAATCGGCCCGGCAACCGTCGAGCGGATAAAGACCAAACTGAACGAGAACGGCGCATGCCTTGACATGGACGTTATCCGGGTGGATAACCGCTGGTATCGCAGAAAAACGGACTAAAAGACAGACAGGCTTATGGAAGAAAGCAAGGAGTTACAGGGATTTTACCGGATATTCCGCGCGGCGGTCTATGTGTCCGTGCTGCTGGAGTTTTTCGAGTATGCCTTCGACCCCTCCCTATTCGGGGACTGGGGCGGCATCCTCGCCGACCTGCACGGACGTATCAAGCGGTGGGCGATATACAGCGACGGGCACCTCGTGTACAGCAAGCTGGCGACCGTCCTGCTGATCTGCATCACCTGTATCGGCACGCGGAACAAGAAACATCTGGAGTTCAACGCCAAACGTCAGGTCATCCTGCCTCTCACGTCAGGCCTTGCGCTGCTCGTCCTCTCCGTATGGCTGTTCGGCCATCCGATGGGGATGCAGCTGTACACGCTGCCCGTACACATCATCCTCTATATGGCAGCCTCCCTGGCAGGCGTGATACTGGTTCATGTGGCACTTGACAATATCTCGAAATACATCAAGGACGGGCTGATGAAAGACCGCTTTAACTTCGAGAACGAGAGCTTCGAACAATGTGAGGAAAAAGTGGAGAACAACTACAGCGTGAACATTCCGATGCGCTATTACTACAAGGGCAAGTTCCGTAAGGGATGGGTGAACATCAGCAACCCTTTCAGAGGTACATGGGTGGTCGGCACGCCGGGAAGCGGAAAGACCTTCTCCATCATCGAGCCGTTCATCAGGCAACATTCCGCCAAGGGCTTCGTGATGGTCGTGTATGACTATAAGTTTCCCACTTTGGCGACCAAGCTGTACTATCATTACAGGAAGAACCAGAAGCTGGGCAAGCTGCCACAAGGCTGCAAGTTCAACATCATCAACTTCGTGGATGTGGAATACAGCCGGAGGGTGAACCCCATCCAGTCGAAGTACATCAACAACCTTGCAGCGGCAAGCGAGACAGCCGAGACTCTGCTGGAATCCCTGCAGAAAGGCAAGAAAGAGGGAGGCGGCGGCAGCGACCAGTTCTTCCAGACTTCGGCGGTGAACTTCCTCGCCGCGTGTATCTACTTCTTCGTGAACTACGAGAAAGAGCCTTACGACAAGGACGGAAACAAGCTGTATGCGGAGAAGCGGCAGGACCCGGAGACGAAGTTCTGGAAACCGACGGGCGTAGTTCGCGACCGCAAAGACGGGAACATTGTGGAACCCGCCTACTGGTTGGGCAAGTACAGCGACATGCCGCACATCCTGTCGTTCCTGAATGAGAGCTACCAGACCATCTTCGAAGTATTGGAGACCGACAACGAGGTGGCACCGCTGCTCGGTCCGTTCCAGACCGCCTTCAAGAACAAAGCGATGGAACAGTTGGAAGGTATGATTGGAACGTTGCGTGTCTATACTTCCCGACTGGCTACCAAGGAATCGTACTGGATATTCCACAAGGACGGTGACGACTTCGACCTGAAAGTGAGCGACCCGAAGAATCCGAGCTACCTGCTCATCGCCAACGACCCGGAAATGGAGAGCATCATCGGCGCCCTGAACGCCCTTATCCTGAACCGCCTTGTAACCCGTGTGAACACTGGACAAGGCAAGAACATCCCCGTGAGCATCATCGTGGACGAGCTTCCGACCCTGTACTTCCACAAGATAGACCGCCTGATAGGAACGGCCCGAAGCAACAAGGTGAGCGTGGCATTGGGCTTTCAGGAACTGCCGCAGCTGGAAGCCGACTACGGCAAGGTGGGCATGGAGAAAATCATCACCACCGTAGGCAACGTGGTGAGCGGTTCTGCCCGAAGCAAGGAGACCCTGGAATGGCTGAGCAACGATATCTTCGGCAAGGTGGTACAGATAAAAAAGGGCGTAACCATAGACCGCGACAAGACCTCCATCAACCTGAACGAGAACATGGACAGCCTGGTGCCCGCCTCGAAAATCTCCGACATGGCAACCGGCTGGATCTGCGGCCAGACGGCGAGGGACTTCACCAAGACCAAGACCGGCGCAGGCGGTTCGATGAACATCCAGGAAGCGGAGGAGTTTAAGACCACGAAATTCTTCTGCAAGACCGACTTCGACATGAGGGAGATAAAGAATGAGGAAGCCGGGTATGTGCCGCTGCCGAAGTTCTACACCTTCCCGTCGAGGGAGGAACGGGAGCGCATCCTGTACAAGAACTTCGTGCAAGTGGGCCAGGATGTAAAAGAGATGATAAAGGATGTCATGAATAAGCGAAATGCAAAATAATATAATAAAGTTAATTAAAAACAAGCATATGATTTCAGTAAAGCTAAAATTTAGAGTGTCCTCTCTTATTAAAAATGAGGGCACTTTATATTTTCAATTTATTTATAAGCGAAAGGTTAAACAAGTCTCAACTCCATATCATATCTATGAATGGGAATGGGATAAGGATTCTGAAGACATCATTAATCTCACCAAAGTATCATTAGATCGTATAGAAATTATAAAATCAATACGAGAAAATGTAATATGGGAGAAAAACCGGATTAAAAGCATCATTGAAAATATAAAGAATAATAATAGAATATTTTCTGTCGATGATATAATTGATGCATATCGTAATTCATTGGAAAGCAAGACATCTGTTTTTGAATATATTAGATCTAGGATTTACTTTCTTAAAGATGCAAAAAGAGAACGTACCAGTGAAACATATAGACAAATGTTATTGAGCTTCATGAAGTTCAGGAATAATAAGGACTTATATTTTGATATGATTGATGATAAATTGATTTGTCAATATGAGAGTTATCTAAAAGCGTCAAATCTATGCAGAAACACGACATCATTTTACATGAGGACTCTTAGAAGTGTTTACAATCAAGCAGTAGAAGAGGGCTTATCTAAACAGTCAGCTCCATTTAAACATGTATATACTGGCGTTGACAAGACATCCAAGCGTGCAATAAGCCTTAATGAAATCCGTAAAATAAAAAATTTGAATCTAAGAGATGAACCCAAACTTGATTTTGCAAGAGACCTATTTTTGTTTTCTTTTTATATGCGTGGCATGTCTTTTATAGATATAGCGTATTTGAAAAAGACAAATTTATCTGATGGATATGTCACATATAATAGAAAGAAAACAGGACAACAAATAACAATTAAATGGGAAAAAGAAATGGAAGAGATTGTTAATAAATACACCGACAAAAGTAATACATTTCTGTTTCCTATTATTGAGAGGAATGATGGCACAGAAATGAGACAATATTTAAACAAAATGCTCATAATTAATCGAAAACTGAAGAAGATAGCCCAATTAGCAGGAGTTTCCACACCGCTAAGTTTGTATGTTGCCCGCCATTCTTGGGCCAGCATAGCTCAAGCGAAGAATGTACCTTTACGTACAATTAGTTTAGGTATGGGGCATGACAACGAAGAAACAACACGAATTTATCTTTCATCAATCCAAAGCAATATAGTAGACAAAGCTAATAGCAAAATACTAAGCCTCTTAGATAAGAAATAGAATGCCTTCTATTGACTGTTTAGCAATTCCTACTTACTCTTATGTAGAGTGAGTAGGTCGTTGTATCTACTTGATTTTGATGGACAGACGTAAAAAGTTTGATGTCTATCGCCAAACTTTTTATCAACACAGCCTAATTTTTTGCAAAGAAAAGCGCAATATCTGCAAGAATAATCGTAACTTTGCACGCAAATGATGTACTCTACATAAGAGTAAGTACACTAAAGTGTAGATTATGATATATACAGTTGTTGCAAATACAGGCATTCACATAACATCTTTCCCCTTTGAGATTAACACAAAGGAGAAGTTCCAATTATGGTTTCACGAATGGTACAATACCGAGAATGGAGAGTGGACATTGGGGTTGGTTCAAGAAATCAATGATGAAACGAACCAATATTTTTACAATAAAAAGACACTCTTTGAGAATGGTTATTTGCAGATTCTTAAATCCGAAGAAGGGGTTAATGTACAAGACTTATATGATGAAGGCATTAAACCGATAATGATAAATGATGAGATGCAAGCAACTGGAAATATTTTCAAACTTAGCTTTGTCGATAAATCAAATGTGTTGTCGAAGTTTGAGAATAAGTGGTTGCCAATTCCCTATTTTTACCATCGTAGTGAAACAAAATTCAAATTCGGCTCACTTAATTGGAGCCGTTTTAAGCTATTGCCAACATCAGATAGCGAGGGAATTAAAAAATATAAAGTCTTACTTGCCTTGGATACAAGGACTAAAGAGAAAACGGACAAATATGAAGAATGTCCCGTTTTCCCAGACCAATTTGCAACAGAACTGAGGTTTGACGTTTGTCCACAAGAATTTCAATTGATGGATTTTTGTTCTCCCAATCCTGAATGGGAATACATAAACGATTATCTATTCAAACTGGTACATCCGGAGCTGTCAAGTGTAGGCAAAATCAAGCAAGGACACAAATTAACATATATAGCGACATATTTCTTATTGATTGACTATATCGCACAAAAAAAATTGTTTCCACAGATCATCCTTTATCGCGACAAAGGAACGGTTGTAAAAGATGTTGATATGGTGGTTGACATTGGAAATTCAAGAACTGCCGCTTTATTGGTAGAAGACAATTCTAATTTCAACCAAGTCAGCCAATTGCAATTGATTGATTTTTCGCAGCTAAATGATAACAATAAGGGAGAAATTGTAACCTATCAAGAACCTTTTGACATGCGTTTGGCTATGAGAAAAGTCGAATTTGGCGAATTTGGTATTCAGGGAAGCCGTCAGTTTGTATATCCGAGTTTTGTACGACTTGGTAAGGAAGCCATTTCATTAATCCATAAAGCCTCTGAAACAGATGCCAATCAAGAGAAGTATTCCACCATGTCAAGTCCAAAACGTTATTTGTGGGATGGTAAAAGAAGTAAGGAAGAATGGCAATTCATAACACTTGAAGGAGAAAAGGACAAGCACATATTAAATATACCAGGCATTAGCGAGCAATTGCAGAGTAACGGTTGTCTTGCCACAATGGGAACCGGTGGGCAATCTTACCACTATTCACGCCGTTCCATGATGACATTTGCCTTTTTAGAGATGTTGTCACAAGCTGAAATGCAAATAAATAGTGATAAATATAGAATAGACAGAGGTGATAAGAATATGCCACGGCGTATAAGACGTATCATTATCACTTGCCCCACAGCCATGTCCAAATTGGAACGTGAAGCTTTGGTTAAATGCGCCTCCGATGCAGTTAAATTACTCAACAATTTCAATGGCAGCATAGAAAATCGGGTAGACATTATTCCATCAGTACCATCCATAAAGGATAAAGAGAGCAAATGGTATTATGATGAAGCTACTTGCTCACAACTTGTTTATATCTATGGTGAAGTGGGCTACAAATATAAGGGAAATTGCCAGGAATTTTTCAATCTTTACGGCGAAAAAGACGGAGATGAAAAGCAACCTCATTTAACAATTGGCTCTCTTGACATAGGTGCAGGTACTTCCGATTTGATGATTAGCCGATACACTTACACTTCTGGGGACGTGACAACTATTCAACCTGATCCTCTTTTTTATGATAGTTATTATTATGCTGGGGATGACATGTTGAACGAGCTTACTAAACATGTCATGTTCTTTTCACAATCAAGCGCACTGCGTGAACATCTCCAAGGAAAAACAGAACAAGAATATAGACAAATATTACGCAACTTCTTCGGACCAGACCATACAGGACAGACCATCGCAGACCGTAGGTTGAGACGCGATTTTAATATGCAATACTCAATCCCATTGATGTACAAATTCCTTGACTTACTATCCAAACAGACGCAAAATTGTATTATACGCTATAAGGATATATTCGAAGATAATGAACCCAACTGGCGTATAAGAAAGGGATTTGAGGATTTCTTTGGTTTTCCACTCGAAGATTTGGAATGGAGATACGACAATGAATGCGTGTCGGAAGTGGTGAGGAAAGCATTTGAACCATTGCTTAAAAAGATTGCGACGATTATGTTTTCTTATAATTGCAATATTGTCTTGCTTTCCGGAAGACCATCATCGTTAGCTCCAATCAGGAATATATTTTTGAAATATTATCCTGTTTCGCCCAATCGGCTTATTTTGCTTAATAACTATTTTGTGGGATATTGGTATCCATTCAGCGAAAACACCGGCCATATTACGAACCCGAAGACGATAGTTGCTATGGGGGCATTGATTGGCTATTATGCCACATCACTGGGTAATTTAGACCGTTTTGTCCTCGACAAGAGCAAACTCGATGAGAAGTTAAAGCCAGTAATCAATTACATAGAAGCCTCACGTGAAGGTTTACCAATAGAATATTTTATAACACCACAGAAACCTATAGGCGAATTAATGGTAAGTTCCCTCCCACTAAAACTTAATATCAGGCAGCTTGGCATTGACTCCTATCCATCACGTGAACTGTATGTGATAGATTTTAATGAAAACAAAATAGGAGAACGATTACGAGCAAAAGCCTCTAAAGAGGGAATATCCATGACGGATTTACAAGTGCAGGCAAAGGTAAAAGACGTGATAGACGATATGCGTCTGCGAATGCCATATTATGTCACTATTGAACAAGATCCAGACAATAAAGAACAGCTCTCTGTTACAGGTATTACTGACCGTAATGGAACAGATGTAGGAGACGGATATATCGAAATTAATATTCAAAGTTTAGGGGTTAACAATCAGTATTGGCTTGATACCGGAGCTTTCGAGATACAATAAATTGGTTGATTATGATAAAAGATATTAAACAACAGCTCGACATAATAAATCGTGCGATAGACTGGGCCGACACATATAACAAGGACACATTTCCAAGAGAAGAATTAAGGGAATATCGTCGTCTGATAAGAAGAATAGCCGGTGCATTGGAAGAGAATTGTTCTGCTGCTGCATACGGGGAGAGTCAAGTAGGAAAGTCTTATTTGATGAGTAGTTTGCTTTCTACACCAGATAAGCCATTTGTCATAACCAATAAAGGACAAGAATATAACTTTATAGACAATATTAATCCCAGTGGTGGCAATACCTCTAAAACGGAATCGACAGGCGTTGTTACACGGTTTACCGTGAATAACGATAATGAAAAAATGAAAGATTTTGTGCGAATCAAAAATCTTTCTGTTGCAGACTTAATCATGCTATTAGCCGATTCGTACTACAATGATTTGAAGATAAATCCAGCTTCAATACTGAAGTATGATGAAATCAATGAAAAACTGAATTCATTGGATGTCAAGTTGGACATACAGCAAAACTATTTGACAGAGGATGATGTCAAGGATATTTGCGACTATATTTCCGATACTTTGGGAAGCAATGCTGCGGGGATTACCCAGTCTGACTTCCGCAAAATAGTATCGAACCATATTCAATATGTGATGCCTGACCAATGGGTAAACATCTTTTCTTTGATTTGGAACAATAACCCGGAAATTAGCAGATTATTTGCATTCCTTATAAATGAATACCGAAAGTTGGATTTCCAGACAGAAGTTTACGTTCCTTTTGATGCCGTATTAAGAGAACATGGTACGTTGCTTAAAATAGAATGGTTGGAGTATCTGAATGCTCCCGTTACAACAAATACGACCGACATCTATGATACCGATGTCTACGATAAGGACGGTAATCTGCTTGCTACATCATTTAGTAAGTCATCATTGTCTGCATTGATAGCTGAACTTACATTCATTTTGCCTCAAAGCATCACCGAAAATAGAACTTTTCTTAAACGGATAGATCTGTTGGATTTTCCAGGTGCGCGTTCACGGGAAAAATTTAAGGAACAGGATATTAAAAAAGTTTTGTCATCGATATTCAGAAGAGGTAAAGTGGCTTACCTGTTCAACAAATATTCAAACTCGCTTCGTATTAGCTGTGTGCTGTTTTGTCATCACAATGACCAAAAAAACGAACCGACCCTTGGAGATACCATAAATGAATGGATAGAACATAACATAGGAAAAACCCCAGAAGAACGGTCGGAAAGTCTCATGCGTACTAATGGAGTATCTCCATTATTCTTTATTGCAACGAAATTCAATATCGAGTTAGAACGCAATAAACTCGATACTCCCACCAATAAAGAAACACTTGAGGAACATTGGAAGCGGTTCAAGACAGTAATACCCGAAATTATCAAACCTGCCACTTGGTTTGATAAATGGGTAAAACCATCTGGTATATTCCGTTCGGAAGCGTTTCAAAGCATATATCTTTTGCGCGATTTCTATTGGTCCTCCAAGAATCAGGTATTTGATGGCTACATAGAAAACAGTAGTCTTGAAACAGGAATCCACCAATTTCTGGATTATCCGGATTATTTCGATAATTTGCGGAACAGCTTTGTTAGGAATGCTTTTGTTCAAAGACATTTTCAAAATCCGGCTCAAGCATGGGAGAGCGTTGCCAGCATAAACTGTGACGGGTCAAAAGCAATCATTCGAGACTTAGATAATATATCATGGAATTTGGACAATGCCAGAAAAGAACGATACCAAAAAGAATTGAATAAAATCCAAGAAGACATATTGTCTAAGTTGCAAGCTTATTATGAACCGGAGGATAAAGAGCAAAACAACAAACGAGTCAGGACGATAATCGGGAAAATACGCCATCAACTGGATATGAACATCGGAACACGGCCTGAAATTTTCGGCAATATCATAGACCGGTTAATGATACCTGTCGAAGACATCCGTAAAATTGCATACGATATAGTTGTACTCAAGACGAAAACCCCAAAAGACTTTAATGAAATTATCCTTATACGGACGATGGCCGGAGTTGACTTGAAAGATGGTCGTGAAACAAACATTAAGCGTCTGTGTAGTTACTATGCCTGTGATGCCAATGTTTTGGAAGAAGAATACAAAAAGAAAGGATTTACTATTGATGACATAGTTACCAATGAATGTAGCATAGCTGCAACGGTAGCAGATGTCGTATCAAAAGAAATACTTGAATATTGGGCAACTTTTATTAATAAGCAGGTTAAAGAAATATCACAATACCTTCCTTATAGTGACGAGATTGCTCGAATGCTTCAAATGTTGTGTAAACGATTGGGTGTCGAAAAAATCATCTCAAAGAAGATCGATATATACTCACGCGTATTCCCTGAAACGGATTTACCAAATGCTATAGCAGACTTTTCGTCCTTAACTCTAAATAATTTTGTCAGTTCCGTAGGTAGGGAATATATGAATGCAGATGATATGCAAATGGTATCGGTAAAAGCTGACACTTGCCACCTACAAATAGAAACATCTACAGAATATGTTAATAAGGAACACCAGAAAACGACATTGATAGAAGCACTAAAGGCTTTTGATGATGCCTCAGATCCTACGACTGTTCCTATTAACGTACTCATGAAACTCCCTTTTTGGGACAACTATCAAAGATGGAAAAATTTTTTAGCAATAGGACTCCTCTATTCCGCAGACGTTTCGCAACAGAATCCTAAAGCGAACGCAGCAATGAAGGAAATCATCGTAGAATGCGAATCATTATATAATCATAACTAAAATCTGCCATGATGAAAGTTACATTCTATAATAAACGGCTGCTGTGCTATATAGACGACACAGATTTCACCGACTATCAAGGAATTGGGGCCGACCCGATGTATCTTCGTTATGATAGTGTTTATAGTATTGTGCAAAACCATATTGCCGAAGAATATCGTGACTTTTTGGCCCGTCCATTTTATGAAGATGGTCTGATTTATTGGTATGTAGCGGAATGGATAGAAACCCCGGTACAACTATCAGAATTGAACGGCAGTAAAAAAGAGCATTACAAACAAATTAAGGAAGATACATTAAAACAATATAACAAAGCGTTATCTCAACTGAACGCCGAAGAGCACAATATATTATCTTCGGCACTAAAGTATGTAAATGATGATTTTATTTATTGCTACGACAACAAAGTAGTTTTGATAGCATGGGGCATGCGTCCTGATACAAATAAACATAAGGTATCGGGACAATGGGTTAAAGGCCTAAAAAATGAAGAAAAATGTACTATCGCCTTTGATTGTGGTACACAAGGAAAAATCAAAGGGCACTTTGGCAAGAATATTCATAGGGAAAAGGGGGCTCGTCTAACTGCAAAAGACATTCCAGAAATAATTCCCAATGATGGGTATATCTTTACAAAATGGTCAACAGACCCTATCGGTTATGAAGTAACAGGAAATATAACTTTTATCGCGCAATATGAGAAGGCAGAAAAAAGCGAAACACAAAAACAACCTGATGAACAAATTGTAATCAGGTTTGAATGTGGAGAATATGGTCATATTGAAGGCAATGAAATTATCAGCATAAACAAGGGTGAAGTCTTAAAACAAGACATGGTACCCAATGTACAACCTAATGAAGGATATCGCTTCATAGGGTGGCAACCGACGCTTGTTTTTTCACCTTTATACAGCGATATGACATACGTTGCGCATCTCGAACAAGAAACGGTACAATGCCGTTTTATTCCTGGTGAACAAGGAGACATAGAAGGAAAAACTATCCTGACAAAACCTAAAGGAACAACATTGTCACAATCAGAAATACCTACCATAAAACCCAAGAAAGGATACAAATTTATGGGTTGGAGTCAATCTACTAATTGTATCTTAAACCATGATTATGTTTTCAATGCACAGTATGAACGAATATTGCCTTGGTACAAACGTCTATGGTTATGGTTTACAGGAAAAGGTTGTCTGAAATGGTTGTTGTGGCTCATCCTTGGATTATTGGCTATATTACTGCTGCTATTCTTACTGACTGAGAGGATGCAAAAGTTGTTCTTCAGAATATCATAAAGATATATATGGCAATGAAGTTTTAGATAACGATACCGTTATTCCTGTTGAAACGGTACATGATGCCAATGGAGTAGTCAGAGACAAGAATGGCAAAATCAGAAACATTTATGAAGACGGCCATCTCCCAAATGGAAATGTTGTCTCTCCGATAGTAGGTGACGATGGCATAGAGCCTCCCATTGTAGATAATCAAGGAGCTCCTGATGTTATAGCCAATCGTTTGAACATATATTTTGATACCGACAATCCAGATTTAGATAAATGGGCACAAGACTTTAAGCTGCAATACCCTGACGACCAATATCAAATTATTGGCTGTGACAGGAATGTGCCTATGATTCAAATTATGATACCGGAATCAGAACGGGACAAAATCAGAAATGAATTGCCGGAGCGTATTATATCCTCCTCATTCTTTGTAGTTGACGAATCAATCATACAATTACAAGGAAATATTTCTTCTGCACAAAATGCCGAATTGAAGGGCTGGCACTTAAAGGCCATCCACGCACAAGAATCTTGGTCTATTTCTAAAGGAAGTCCTGACATCGTTATTGCCATTGTAGATGATGGGATAGATACAGAGCATCCTATGTTTAGCGGTAAATTCTACAATGGATATAATGTTTTTACACAGAACAGGGAATTAAGTTGTGGTCAGGGGCATGGAACCCATGTGGCCGGACTAGCAGCCGGAAGTTTACAGTTCGTGTCGGACGGAGTAGCAGGAATAGCACCGGATTGCAAAATTATGCCTGTACAAGTTTTTGACAATGGTATGTGTACATTTTCATCTCTTGCCAGTGGAATTATGTATGCCATTCATAACGGAGCCAATGTTGTAAATGTTTCCATCGGACCAAGTTTTAACGGATTAGACCAATTACCATTGGAAGAACAGCAGAAGATAGCAAAAAGTTATTTCAAAAACGAAGAGCGTGTCTTTCGCCATATCATTAAAGTCGCCAATGACAAAAACACAGTAATTGTTTTTGCGGCGGGCAATGACAATGTAATGACAGCCATTCTACCTAATTGCAGAGAAACGAATAATACAATCAATGTTTCGGCTGTAACACCTGAGCTAAAGGCAGCAGATTTTACCAATTATTCTATTGGAAGCAATGTTTCAGCACCCGGCGTGAGTATATATAGCAGCTTCCCTAAAAAGACATTTGCCATGTTGGACGGTACAAGTATGGCAGCCCCGATTGTCAGCGGTGCTGTCGCCTTAGCCCTAAGCATAAAACCTGATATTAAAGTGGAACAAATTATAGGAACAATGCAGCAAACAGGGGAACAAACCGACAGATACATTCCTCCGATGTTGATATTGGACAAATTTCTTGAGGCTGTAAAAAATGGGAATATCGCCAATGGCCCTTTGTCTGATAATGTCGATAACGAATCGCAATATTCAGATGAAACATCCCAACGTACAAATAATGACGGATACAGTGCCATCAAACAAATGATTGAACAGCTAAAGGCACAACGGGATGCTATAGATAAAAAGATAAACGAATTAGAACAAAAAATAAAATAACATATAATGGAAAACGTAAACAATTATTCATGGAACAAGACATTAAAGTTCTCATGGGGACATATCATTGCTTTTATAGCACTGATCTTCATAAGCTATGTAACCTATATGGGTGACTTTTACCAAAATGGAGGTGATTTTGGGAAAGCGGCAATTAAGGTGTTGATTATTGACATATTATTGCTGTGTACTTTTATTGGCGCCCAAATATATAAGGGTACTGATGAAAAGTTCAAGCGTTCAATAATAATAGAACGTATATTGATTTGCCTTTGTCCAATAGCATTCTGCTGGATGATGTTGACTTATAACCACTTTTGGACAGTAATGGGGCAACATGAAGAAATTGAAACTAATTTCAATCAAGCAATCAACAAATCCAAGCAATTATTTACTGATTATAACGACTACGCAAATGATAGAATTGAAAAATATGACCAGTTTCTTACTTCCGTCATACACAACAAAAATAAAGATGTCGCAACTTATCACCGAATAGGCTTTTCGGGTATTGATGACCAAATGCAAAAGCAAGATTATATAAGGACGCTACAACTTCAACTATTGTCACAAAACACAGATAGTCTTGAATATGTGGCAAATAAATGGATTGATGATGCGAATCAAGGAGCAAGCGTCTGGAATGCTTTCCTTGTGGGAAACATAAAAGAAATATCAACAGCCATTACAGGTTGGAATAAGACCCTTACCTCCTATTCTAAACCTATTCTCAGCAACGAAGCTAATGCCCAAGAAGAGATAACTGCTTTCGGTGATAATAATAGCGCCATTAGTGATGCAATACAAGACCTTACAGATTTAAGGCAGATATATATGACCAAAAGAGGAATTAATATCCCAACAATCTGGACAGGTGTAATATTGTTCATCATGCTGTTATTCCCATACCTATTACAAAGCAGAAATACCAAAGCAAATGGCGTTTACCACTTATTGCCGTTTTCTTTTTATTCTCATACCGAGAGAAAAAAGGGAAGTAAAGTGGAATATAATGAGACAAACAAAAGCGATGCAACCCAAAATGAATCAAACGGTGATATTTATAGTGGAACTTTCTAAACAAAAATATTATGGCAAGTAAAAAGGAGTTATTAAAGAATATTCAAAGCTACAGCCCGGAAGAAATAGCGGATGCTGTTCGTGCAGAAATTGTAACATTGTACGAACTTGGACATGATACAGAGGGGCAATTTACACCCTTATTGAAAAAACAAGTAAAGGACATATTGGCACGACCAGTTACGCCTCGTGTTGTATCTGTATCTGAATCTCAGAATACTACAGAAGAAGCAACCCATAAGGAGTCAGTTATGGATGCAACCGAAGAACCCTCTTTCGAGGAGAATAGTGAGGTAAACACGCCATTTGTAATACCTTCACAGGAAAAAGAGTGCAACAATGATAACCAGGAAACGAATACAACTTATACAGAAAACAAAAGCAAGCCTAGCATGTTCAGAAATCCATTTTCATTTAATGGTAGGATTAGAAGATTGGAATATGGAATTTCATTCATAATCATGGTAATTGTGAACACAATTATGCAAGGCATACTTAGTGTGGCTGGAAGTTCAAATGGCTCCGAAGGCTTGATAGTTCTATACTTCGTGCTTCTAATTCCTTATTGTTGGTTTTCGTTAGCGCAAGGTGCCAAACGTTGTCATGACAGAGGAAATTCAGGATGGTATCAAATCATACCGTTCTATGGATTATGGATGTTGTTTGCTGACGGAGAGAAAGAGACTAACGAATATGGTGAATGTCCTAAATAAACAGAATATTACAGTATGGTAAGTAAGCAAAATATATTGGATAATGTTGCTGAATATTCAGCAGAACAACTTGTTGAGTATATTCAGCAAGGAGTTGTTACTTTTGATGAACTAATAAAAGACACCGATGGCGAATTTGATGCAGTTAAACGCAAAAGAGTAAAAGAACTGCTTGATAATGCAGATGAACTTGCATGGAAAAGAGTACAAAATGAACATACCATTGAGACGGCACAGTGGTATTTAGACACGTTCCCCGATGGAGCATATCGCAGTCAGGCTCGTTCTATAAAAGCTGAAATAGAAAAACAAAAAGAGGATAAATATATTCAAACAACAACAGATGACGCATGGACATTAGTTGATAAAAACAATATTGATTCTTTACGCTCGTTTATTGAAAAATATCCGCAAAGTTATCATATTGAAGAAGCCAACAAACTAATAAATCAACTCCATTATGATGAAATTGTAGGCATTAACGCTGATGCTTTGGTTGGACAAATTCGTAACTTCCAAACAGATAGATATTTAACAATAGAACAAAGGGATAATAATATCATTGATGCAATTGAAGGTTACATAAAAAATGGTTCAATTTCAAAAAATGAATTCTTAGCGAAGTTATCAGATGACCATAATTTATTAAGTTCTGGTATTGTAAAACGGTTAATTAATCAAGGGATTATAAATATAGAAGACTTATTAAATATAAACATTGATCGTGCATTCATAAGAAGAATGTTCAAAGGAGAAAATACCCATTCCTTTCAAATACCTGAGAAGCTAGATAAAATCCATAAACAATCCACAGAGATTTATTTTTGGGGCATTCCATCCTCTGGAAAAAGTTGTGCTTTAGGTGCAATATTAAGTGTAGCAGCAAGTGGACGTATTGCAAAGTCTATGGATCCTGACACTAATTCCCAAGGTTACGGATATATGACGAAACTAACAAATATATTTCAAGATGGAGAAGTCTGTACTCTTTTGAAGAGAAATCAGATTGATGCATTTTATGAAATGGGATTCGATCTTATTGATCAAGAAGGGTGGATTCATCCGATAACTTGTGTAGATATGGCAGGTGAATTAATGCGATGCATGTACAAAGAGAATGCAGGAGATCCGATGACAGACGTTGATAGGGAAATGCTTGATACAATGACAAAAGTGCTAATTGACAATCGTTCAATAAATAGGAAAATGCATATTTTTGTAATTGAATATGGAGCTGAAGATAGACTATATGATGATGGATTGCCACAAAGAGTTTATCTTGAAGGAGCTGTTTCATATATAAAAAATACCGGTATTTTTAAAAAAGACACGGATGCAATTTATATAATGATTACAAAGGCGGATAAGGTTAAAGATGCTAGTCCTGAAATATTTAATCAATATATAAGAAGTAAGTATCTTGGGTTTTATAATGGTTTGGAACAAATCTGTAAAAATAATGAAATCAATCAAGGTCATGTTGAAAAAATAGCATTTTCATTAGGTGACGTATGTTTTCAGGATTTCTGTAGATTTGATGCACATCCAGCTGAAAATGTAGTTAAACTCCTATTGAAAAAATCTGGAAAATTTAGAGGTGGTAAATTAGGATGGCTTGAAAGAAAATTTAAAGGATAAAAATATGAAATTAAAATTAGGCTTTATTTTAAGAATAACATCGGGTGGAGATGATAAATCTATTTCCATCAATGAAGATATTTCATGGGCAAAATATGTTCCTGATGCCGGTTCGTATATTGAGAAACTTCATAATTTTGATGGAACGAGCAAAACTGTAATTTTAGTGCGTTTCCATGGCGTTGATGGATATATGATTTCCATAATTAAAGCTCGCCCGGAAGGAAGTGGAAGAGAAAATGACAATACTGCAGCATGGATACATTTTCCTGCTAAGATAAAAATATCTGAAGATGAAACCTACAATATAATACAGTTAGTAACTAATGAACTCTCTGCAAGAAAGGGCATTAATAGAACAATATTGGAAGAAGTATTCTCAAAGGAATACGAAGTAAAGAATACACTTTTAACCGCTACAGAGCTTATTAGATCTTCCAAAGAAGGAAGTATCGGATATAGATATTACGGAGGGAAGGGAAGCAACTACCAATTAAAGGAACTCCTAGGTGATTCTATAGCGCAAGCTGTATATAATAAATATAAAGGTGTTTTCTTTATAGATCGTCTCTCGGAAATAACAATGGATTATAAAGAAATTCAGACCGATATCTATGAGATTTGTACAATAGAACCTCCACAAAACATAAAATATAATTTTACTCCATATATAGGGAGTATACATTTTACGGCACCGATTGAGATCACAAAGAATACTTTGCTTCCAATTGTCTTGAAGAAAAACGGATATGCTGATATTAAAAAAGAAATATCTGTTTCAAATCCAAATATCAACATAGAGCCTAAAGAGTGCCTTCGTTGCATACGAAAATCATGGTTTCATGCTTATGATTGTGAGAACAATGAATCATTAACTTTAAAAATATCTATTAGAGTTGATGGACAGTATTTTAATAATGAGATTCTTTATGTTCCTGAAAATCTGAACAACCATTATAATGTTGAGATTCAGTGCAACGGATATGAACCATTCAAGGACAATATCGAAATCAGCGATAATGTTCGTATTGGTCTAAAGGCAGAAGAACACGAAGAAACATTTATACTTCCTAAACAGGATGGCAATGGACTTAATACACATGCAACAATCATTATAAAGACCAAAAAGAACTCCAACTCAATGCCTCTTAAAGGATATACAGTGGAGGGAGACAAATTTTTGTGTTATAACAATAATATAGTATTAAAAATAAAATGGTTTGTCATCGGATTTATATCTCTATTCGTAATTGGAGCTTTATATCAAGGCTATGTCGTAATAGATGAGTTCTTTGACAATCACGAGTTTCAACTTGGTTGGCCTCTAATTGTGGAAAAACATATCCAAACAACTACAGATGAAGAGGAAATCACCCCTGAACCAGAAACGGAACAACCCAAAGCCACCAATTTGGATGTCAAAGCTATTGAATATCTAAATAATAATCCTGTTTGGGTTAAGGATAGCCTTGAAAATTATGACATAACAAAAGGACTATTTGATGCAATGAACACTTTGAATTTAGATTTACTCACAGGTGAAAGATACTCAACCCTTAAGGATAAGAGCAGTAATTTCAGATTCATTGTAGATGCTGCTAATGTGTGTCGCACCGATAGCGTTGATGTTCAAGGATTAATAAATGGCGGACATTACAATAGCAATCCTTCAGACGAGCAGATAACCATATCTAAATATATTAAATGGCTACAAGATGCACCACAAAAAGCAAAATTAAAAAATAACTCCACAAAAGGAGTCAAAAAAAGTAATATAATAGATGGTAAGAATAAAGATTCTAAGTCAACACAACCTGCTCCTCCTAGGAAACAAGATAAAAGTCATATAAAAGTATAAAAAGACGAAAAGATGAAAACGACATTAAAAATAGCTATATTGCTGATAGCGTTAATACTGGCAGTGGGTGGAATTATGGTGTATGCCAAAACAAAGGTAAACCCACCTACGACACCGAAACAAATTGATGTTTATAGTTCAGACTTGGCTCAATGTAAAACAAGTCTGAAGAACGCATCTGATAAGGAATCCGCTGATTCGGCATTCCTTACTACTATTGACCGTATTAAAATATACCGCCAGGAAGACAAAATCCGTGATGTGGATGCTGACAAAGAGTTAGATGATGCCGTTGGCATCTATATGCCAAAGTATCTAAGAAGATGTTTTGAGAAGTTTGAACAATCAGTATGGTATGACTCTGATCATGCACGAATATTGACAGAAATTACGAATTTGAGGAAAATAAAGCATAGCGATAATACCGATGTCATTAATAACTCCACAATAGATTCTTTGAATGTTATAGTTCAGACTATTGACCGATACAAACAAGCTCGCAGAATAAGCAGAAGCACAATTTTTACAGGTGTATCGAATGCACAATCTGTAATAAGTCAGGCAAGGCAATTTGCAAATGATAAATACCTTTCAAATTGCACAGACTTAAAAAATGCACTAAACTCTGTAAGGAACGAAATTGCTCAATCGCATTATAGATATATAAGTGCGCAAGTCGAAAAATTGTCCCAATATCGATATTATAGTCAATCATATTACGACAATACCTTAGTTCCTCAAGTGGATGCTGCAGTGACTGAATATGATAACAAGGCAGCTGCTTTATATGGCAAGAAACAAAGTGTTGAACCATTATGGGCCCGTGCTCGGGGTTACTATAGTCAAGCAAGCTCATATTATAACAATTATAACTAATAAATTAAGCAATGAAGCATATTATTTTCATATTGTTCATATCGTTAATGCCTGTTTCTATAATGTCGGCACAAGACATCGAGGAAAAGGAACAAGACTTGGCTTTACCGGAAGATACAGTAACTCACGTTACGTCCGTAACTACTGAAGAAGACGTTAAAATCCCAGAGACTTATTATCAAGAATTGATTGCGTACAGAGATTCATTCAAAGTATTGAAAGATAGATACTTGAACTTGGAGAAGGTTTATAACAAATTGATATGGCAACAACAATCCATAGAAGATAGTCTTCGCATGTACAAAATCCAATGTGATGATGCTCAAAGACAAAACAAATCTTTAATGGACAAAACAATAAAAAGCGATAAGGCACTTATCAGCATGGCATCCAATTTCATATATATACCATACGAAGCATATAGTGTAGATAGTATTGCAATACCTGCCTATGAATCTGTACAAGATTTGATATTAAAACGACAGTATGAAATAAGATATCAATTGCTGAAAAATTATAAAGAAGATGTCAGTGAAACAGTCAAGTTACTTAACGACATCTTTCAAGAATGTAATGCTCCTTTCGCTAGCGGCGGTCAAAGCAATGAATTGATAAGCAAGATAACTCAAAGCCGCGTTTATGCCCAATACAAACAATATGATGATTGGAGAAATACATATTTGGGCTATATGCTGACTGAGGTGGTTAATTATTTGAAAGCTTTTAACAAGGAAACAACTCCTCAAAAAATAAAGGCAAAAATTGACGAATTAAATAGATGCATTAAAACAGAAGACAGTCTATGAGAACAATACTCTTTACTATATTAATGCTTTTTGCGTTGTCATGCGGAATAAATTGTCAAGCACAAACTCTTAAAGAATATGCTAAACAGCATCAAAAAGAACTAGAAGAAAGGCAACGTATAGAGAAAATCAATTATGAAAAGGCATGTCAAAAAGGAACGATTGAGGCATACAACGAATATCTCAAAATGTATCCTCATGGAAAATATGTCCAAGAAATAAACAATCGTATATCAGATTATGATTTATGGAAGAAAGCGAAATCAGCCAATACCATTGACGGTTATAATGAATATATCAATAATTCAAAATACAAGAGCTATGTAAAACAAGCAAATGAAGCCATTGCAGAGTTGCAGTCTGTTTCTGTATGGCAAATTGTTAAGAATAGCGATAAGGAAGAGGATGTTGAATATTTCATGCAAAAATTCCCGAAATCATCATGTATAGAAGCCGCCCAAAAACGTATTCATGAAATTAGGGCTGTTAATCACTACAAAAATGGAGATTTAGCCAAAGCATACGATGAGTTTAATAGTGCTGGTGGTAGGAATTATTTGCAAAATTCAAATCAGTCTCTTTATGACAAATGTTTGGAGTTTCACGATTATACTTCCCTTACTAGTTCTTCTAAACAGGAAGAACTGCAGGCATTCTTACGGAAATATCCTAATAGCGAGTATTATAATACCGTGTCAGATATGCTCGCCGTTTCAATGGCTAAAAATTTTTCAATGTATGTAGGAGATTATACTGTCAATCAAGCTTTGTCATACGCAAAAGATGATTACACAAAGAATATAGTAAAATCATACGCAAAACAGGCAAAGAAAAATTATTCAGAGTATAAACGTAACCAACGTAAAGCGCGAGTAAGAGCCAACGGAGGGTATATCAACTATGGATTAGAATTTTTAGACTTTGGCATGAATATGTTCATGTCTGACAGAATGCTGAATATTGGCTACTATAATGCAGGTATCAGTATGCGTATAGGCAATTTCAGAGCTCCTGTACAGTTTGAAATAGGTGTAAAGCCCGGTGTGATATTTTATGCAATGTCTGAATATGATGATTATTACTATGATGATTATGATTACAAAACAGCTTTTCATTTACCTATATATGCTAAGCTCAAAGTTAATCTGTGCAACATTGGAAGCAGGTCAAAGTTGTATGCAAGTGCTTTCGGTAGCTACAAGGCAGTACGCAATGAAGATATTGAAGGACGATTTGCGGTTGGTGGTGGTTTAGGTATCGGATGGCGCCATTGGGATTGGATGGTATATTATAAACAGGATTTAGACGAGAATACAAGATATTCTTATACAGATGAAAGTAAATATATTGGAACCTCTTTGGCATACTATTTTTAAATAGACTTATATGAGTAAAAAACAATATTTTATCGAAATATTAGCACTTACCTTCCTATTGTTGACAGGTTGCAATAACCCTGCCTCAAAAGAAAGGAAAAGGGAATACGCATTAAAAGAAATACAGAATGAACTTGCAGACTTGAAATCGTCATTACCATTTAGGCTCTCTAATACAGATATTTGGATGACAGGTTTGGAGTTGGAAGATAGCTTGCTTACTTGTACATGTGAAATGAACAAGGACGATTGGGACATTTATTCAATGCCTGAAAAAGAAGCTAATTCTGATAGGAATATTGCACGAATCATAAAAACTGTTGACCCACAAATAGGCCATCTGCTTGAGAAAAACAATTTAGGTTTCAAATATGTGTATACAGACAAAGAAACCAAACAGATATTAATGTCCATATCGATCGGTCCTCAACGATTGAAGGAGATAAAAACGAAGTTGGATAATGGTGAAATAAGTCCTTACTCATTATTGGAACTATTCGAAATGGAAATAAGGAAATACGATATTCCATGCATTATGGAAGATGGAGTATGGCTGACAGACGCATATATCAATGGGAATTGTGTCTATTATGAGGCTACCATTGAAGAAGAATTGGATCCGTCTGCTTTTAATTACAGTGTAGTAAACGAAATGAAAAAGGAACTTGTTGCCGGTTTAAGAGAAACGCCGTCGCTTCAGTCCTATAAAAATGAGATGACAAGAAAACACATAAATATTGTATATGTGTACAAAGATAACAATGGAACTGAGATTGCAAAAATAAAAATAACTCCAACCGACATATTTCAAGACTAACAAGTATGAGAAAAGTTTTCTTTATATTTTTTATTGTATGCCTTTGCGGCAATACGACCATTGCACAGGATATAAAACGTCCGGATTCCTATAATTACATTCGTGGAGTCGAAGCATTGCAAAACGAAAAATACGAAGAAGCATTAGATTATCTAAATAAGGAAATACATGATTTCCCCAAAAATGGATATGCTTTTTCTTGGTTATCATTACTTTACAATAACCAAGCGGAATATGGGCGTTCCTTAACAGCATCAGACCAAGCAGTAAAGTTCATTCCTAAGAAAGACAAGGAATACAGGTCCTTTGCTTTTTTAACAAGAGCCGATACCTACCGGAAGTTGGGAAGAGATGAAAAAGCCCTCGATGACTACAATCAACTATTAAAAGAACAACCTGATTGCGCAGATGCGTATGAAAATAGAGCCCAGCTATATTATGAGCGAGGTGAATATAGCTTAGCAGACAAAGACTACCAGAAAATCATATCTATTGATCCTGGTAGCGTGATGGGATATATGGGAATTGGACGCAACGCAAATGCAGAAAAAAGATACGATGATGCCATCAAACAGTTCGACTATGTAACGAAGTTGGCAAGTGACTATTCGTCAGGATACTCATTTAGAGCAGAAAGTTATATAGGACAAGGACAGTATTATAAAGCCATTGACGATATTATCCATGCTTTAAGCATAAATGGGGACAACAAGGCTTTTTTCTTAATGCAGCAAGTCGCAGATTCGGCATATACCATTTTGGTATCAAAACTTAAAGTAGAAAAACTTAAAGAGCCAAACAATAATGCCTGGCCATATAACTTAGGTGTAGTCAATGAATATACAGAAAAATATCAAAAGGCCATAGATTTTTATAAAGAAGCAATGGAAAAAGAAGCCTCTCCTATCACTGCTTTCCGTATTGCCTCATGCTATTCTGAAGTTGGTAATTATGATCAGGCTATAAACTATTGCGAACAGGCTATAAGATTGGATTCTACAGATTACAGATATCCAATGATGTTAGCAAGCCTGATGGACAATTCTGGCCATAGTGATGAAGGAATAAGTCTACTAAATAACATTATTTCCTCTTATCCTGATTATGATTTTGCTTATTATCAAAGAGGATGGATAAAAGACCATAGTGGTGACATTGATGGTGCAATCGAGGATTATACTATGGCAACAACGCTTTCACCTGATTACGCCTACGCATACATGAACCGTGGTGTGCTATGGAGATTAAAGGGAGAAACTGATAATGCAAAAAAAGATTTTGAGAAGGTTGTTGAACTTGATTCTATTCCAGAAAAAGCTGAATGCTCATTTTATGCCTATTATTATTTAGGACAGAAAGAAAAGGCTATTGAAGTCCTTGATTCTGTTTTGAAAAATAGTAATAAGGGAAACTATTATGATGCTGCCTGTCTTTACTCTGTGATGGGAGAAAAAGATAAAGCTATAGAATACCTTCAGAAATCATTGGAAGCCGGATTTAGGAGATTCGTACATATAAGCCGCGATAGGGATTTAGATAACATCAGAAATACAAATGAATTTAAGTCTTTAATCAAAAAATATGAGGCTAAGTCTGATTCTGAACATTCAGAAGAGAATGACAAAATTCTATATATTGATAAAAAAGCAGAAATACCATTCACTAAAGAAAATGGAGTATATAAAGTTAAATGTTCAATCAACAACTTACCTTTATACTTCATTTTTGATACGGGCGCATCAGTAGTTTCTATATCATCAGTTGAAGCTACATTCATGATGAAAAATGACTATATTAAACCAACTGATATCATTGGTAAACAAAATTACCTAAACGCCAATGGCGAAATTAGCGAAGGAACTGTCATAAATCTTAGAAATGTCAATTTCGGTGATTTGAATTTAAATGATATTCGTGCAAGCGTTGTCCACAATCAGTCTGCGCCACTTTTACTTGGACAATCCGTTTTAAGCCGTTTAGGTAATATTGAAATCGATAATGTCAGGGGAATTTTAAGGATAACGTATAAAGAAGAAGTCGAACAATGAGAAAGAATATCAATAGGTTAAAAGTTGTTCTTGCAGAAAAGAACAGAACAAATCGCTGGTTAGCTGCTCAATTAGGGAAAAATGAGGCAACCATATCGAAATGGTGTACAAATTCAACACAACCCAGTCTGAGTGATTTAGTTGCTATTGCAAAATGTCTAGAAGTAGATACAAAAGATCTACTACATTCTATAAATGAATAATATTGAACCAATAATATGATTCTCACAAAATACAAAGAATACGTTACAAAGTATAATTTAAAATGAATGTCCGCAAACGTCCAAATTAGCAAAGTTTAAACAGGCTATGAGATGCCAATGCAGGCATAGGAACAGAATTTGCAGGCATTCCATGTAAAACAATTGAAAGGAAACACAATGAATCTGCTTGACTTCTACCGTCAATATCTTGACGAAAGCTCCTGCGAGGAGGCTCTCCGTCGTTTCCGTGAACGCCACGGTCTTTTCTGTAGCCGCTGCGGCGGTTTGCGTTTGAGTTGGAATCCGAGCCACCGTTCTTGGACCTGCATGGACTGTAAGCATGAGATGACCTTGCGTTCCGGTACTGTGATGCAGGGAAGCAACCTGCCCATCCGCGACTGGTTCGCCGCCATGTACCTTCTGACGGCGACCAGACGTGCCATATCCTCCAAGGAAATCCAACGCCAACTGGGGCGCAAGCGTTACCAGCCCGTATGGGAAATGGTGCACAAGCTTCGTGACGTGATGGGCAAGCGTGACGCACGCTATAATCTTCATGGAGATGTGGAGATAGACGAAGGGTTCTTCTCCACCGAGACGCCTGAGGATCAGAAAAACTGCCCGCTCAAACGTGGACGTGGAAGCCAGCGCAAGACATCCGTCCTTGTCATGGCTGAAAGCAGTTTCCCGGACACTCCTTCCGATAAGAAGCGGAGTACCCCTAAAATCGTGGGACACATAAAGATGGAGGTAATAGACGATTTGAAGGCTTCCACCGAAACTCCCAGGATAAAACAGGCGACAGACGGGAAGGCAAATGCCACTACGGACGGTTCCAGCACATACGCATCCCTTGAAAAGGACGGGGCAGTGGCTTCCCACAAGGCCGTTGTCATGGATGACAAGAAAAAAGTCGGAAAGGTTCTACCTTGGGTACATATCGCCATCAGCAACGCCAAGAGGAGCATCCTTTACACCTACCATGACATAAAGGCGGAATTCCTGCAACTCTACCTTAACGAATTCTGCTACAAGTTCAACCGAAGGTATTTCGGTTTTAGGCTCTTTGAGAGGTTGGAACTCTGTGCTTGCACTTATAGAGCTGAGTTTAAACATCGAATTTACTAATTGGATATTTGCGGACATTCATTTAATTTAAAACGATTTGTGAATGCTCATCGCAACGTATATGCTTCAGCCCTTAAAGAAATTCAAGCAGGAAAGAAGCAGTCACATTGGATGTGGTATATTTTCCCACAACTGCATGGACTGGGGCACAGCAGCAATTCTAATTACTATGGTATCATTGACAGAGACAAGGCAATAATGTTCCTGCATCATCCTGTCCTTGGTAAAAAACTTTGGGAGATCACAATGGCAATGCTGGCGATTGATGAGAAATCGGCTGATGAAATTTTGGGTGGAATAAATGCCTTGAAATTTCGCTCATCGATGACTCTATTCAATGCTGTCTTTCCGGATAACATATTTGCGGAAGCATTGCATAAATTTTACGACGGTAAAAAGATGAGCGCACATTGGAGATGCTGAAAGCCGACAACAGTGAACAATTTGTAGATGGAGGTATCATAGGGGCTATAATCGGAGATGTTGTCGGTTCTTTTTATGAATTCTATAATTGCAAGTCAACTAACATTGCCTTATTCACAAGTAGTACTACATTTACGGATGATACGGTGATGACCATCGCAGTTGCAGACTGGCTTTTGAGCGGTGTGCCGTTGCAAAAGACCATGCCTGATTGGAGCATAGAATACCCGAACAGAGGATATGGGGAATGTTCTATGAATGGCCTTTTTATAGCAAAAATAAAGAACCTTACAATAGTTTTGGAAATGGTGCAGGTATGCGCGTAAGCCCATGTGGGTATTTCGCTAATTCACTTGAAGAAGCCCTTGACCTCGCCAAACAATCAGCCGAAGTGACCCACAATCATCCTGAGGGTATCAAGGGTGCCCAGGCTATAGCAGCCGCGATATTTTTAGCGCGGCAACATAAGTCCAAGGATGAAATCCGAGAATATATTGAACGGACTTTTAATTACAACCTCCACCGGACTTGCGATGAGATCCGACTGGCATACAGATTTGACGAAACCTGCCAGGGCTCTTGCCCCGAAGCGATAATCGCTTTCTTGGACAGTCACGACTATGAATCGGCAATACGACTGGCGGTATCGCTTGGTGGAGACAGTGACACGATTGCCTGTATGACAGGAGGCATTTCCGCAGCTTATTATGGTATTCCGGCATGGATAGTCAAATACGTTGTCACGGAATATTTACCTCAAAACATAAGGGATATTATTGGTTGTTTTGATGAAGCCTGTACTGACCATAAGCATGAATCCAGTTGATTGTAGCAAAGAGGTTATCTTACCTAAGTTTAAGTTTAAGATAACCTCTTTTGTCCATTTTACTCAAACCAGTCCGGATTGCTTTCCTTCAAGACTTCAATCAGTTCCTTGTCCGGCAGTAGAAGATTCTGCGGCTCCGTGAAATAGAACACCTCGTCGTAGAGGTCTTCCGCTTCCTTGCTGGCAAAACCTTCGTTCACATCCTCGAAACTGCCCGGCTGTAAGGCGTCAAGCAGTTCGGTTGAACCAATCAACAATTCTTCTCCGTCGATTGAATCGACGATACGGCAGATGTATGTCTTGCCGTCAAATTCCAATTCTTTTGTTCTCATATTCGATTTATTTTAATGGTATATACTTTCCGTGTTCATTGAGATATTCCATGATGCACTTCGCCTCCTCATGCGATGCCCTGTTGCGGTCATCGTAACGGCGGCTGTCGACTGCCATGACCTTGAGGCACTCCCGGATAAGCCGGTAAAGGCTCTGCTGATTTGTCGGGTGCATGCCCGGGATAGCCGCAGCGAATTTTCTGGGGTCGAAACTGTAGCTGTTCACCGCCATCTCCCACTCCTTTGCGAGTCTGTACTCTTTCGATTCCTGAATATTTCTGTCCATAGTTTTGATTTTTAATAATTCTCATTACATATCCCATCAAGTTCCTTGACTATGCTTGATACACTTTCTCCTGTCAATCCTTCAATGTCATACAGCAAATCCAACAGAAAACGATATGCCTTGTCTCCAGCTTCTGTAAATTCTCCTGTACTGTCGAATGCGTCACCGACACATCCAAGCCCTTGTAACAATTCTTCCAATGTTTTCATCTTTTTGAATTTAAGTTTTTTCTTCCCTTTGTTCGGCATCCTGCAACCGGAGCCGCTTCGGGTTTTACGGTGCAGGGAGAGGCCGCCGGATAAGCCATTCCCGATGTTTTTTCCTGCCAATTACTCTTGCCCCGGCAAGGAAGAATTTGCAGGAAATCCATTTCAAAACGGAGGGGAACAGGCGCGGCAGCCTACATTCGCACCGTAGAAAACCCGTGCGGTGACGGCATGGAGGCTGAAACATGGAAAGACTCAAAACGATATAAAGGGAACGAGCCTTGTGAGGCAAGGCTTTGGAAAAGGTCGGCAGGCGGTTAGAAAGGGATAGCAGCGGCATGGTGCCGCCGTCGCACCTTGTGGCTTTCACTAAAAAAGGCATGACCGACGCACCACATAACACAACAGTATGCAGGACGGATTTCTCCGCCCTGCTTCTGAACTGAATTATGGAAAGGTCAAGCCGCTACATCTTCGGCTTGTGGCGTTTCATCGGGTTGCGGTTCTTCCTGCTGCTCCGCTTCCTGCCTGGCCTTTTCCTGCACCATGAGGACTACTTTCTTTTCCTCGATGCGCTGGTGGCGTTTCTCATAGACTTCATCATAACCCTTTCGGATTTCGGCAAGCGTTTCGGGCATGTGCTTCTCCGCAAATCGGAGCAAGAGAGTGGCTGCGGCATCGCTGGCCGGTGCGTCTTGGAACTCGGAAATCAAGAAGTCCCTGCGGATAACGGCTTTCGCCTTGCCATTCAGGTTTTCAATGATGCGCAACTTGTCCTTGTCGGAAAGGTAGTACACATTCTCGTCCTCAATGCCTACGGCTGCGTAATGCTCCCTGCGGAGATATGAAAGGAGGAAGTAATAAATCATCTTGTCCTCGTCAGCTCCGAACTTGGTATCTGTGGCATCCACCTCTAAAATCCGCTTCTTGGTGTCTGCAACGGTCTTTTCAAGGGCGATTTCCTTATTGCGCTTGTCCTGCTTTTCCAGTTTCTCAAGCGGAGTAAGTTCTTTCTCCTTTGTCGATAATGTGCCGTTTGACGTATTCGTTGCGGAGTTCTTCACATAACCGAGAAAGAGGTCTTTGTTACCGATAAGAACATAGAGCGATATTTCCCCCTCTTCACTTCGGCGTAATATGTCCTCGCATTCAACCTTGTAATTTTCCTGCTCCTGCTCGAAGTCCCTTTGGGCTTCTTCGTATTCTTCCGTGGTCTCGTAATCTGCCGCTTCGGGTGCTTCAGGCAGTTCGGGATAGTCCTCATGGCGGCATGATAATCTCTCCACCTCGTAGCCAAGTTCCTCAAGCCGCTTGACAGTCGTGTCGTTGTAGGTGTAAAAGATAGAATAAGCAAGCGAAGCGGTAGGATGGTCTGCCAACATCTGCATGGCCTTTTCCACAAGATAGGCTGCATTCATGTCCTCAAGGCATTTCCTGTTGGCACACTTTCCGCAACTGCCCTCGCAAAACAACATCATGTTGTTGGTGTTGTGCGGGCAGGACTTACAGAGGGTCTTGTCAAAGGAATAGCGGTCAAGGTCAGTCGTATAATCACTTTCTATGCGTTTCGCCACATCTACGGCTTTCATGCCACGCCAATTGCCGTATATGACTCCCTCTTTCAGATGCCTGTCGTACACCTCACTCTGTATGTCCTCACCATATCGGCAGATTTCACTTGCCACACTGATTGTGATTTCGTCCGTTTCTAAAAGGGCTGCGATTTCGGGTATCAAAGTAGCAAACTTAAGGCGTGTGCGGATATAGTCTTCCGACTTGCCGAACTGAACAGACAATGAATGCACATCGTGCCGTCCGCTCTCTATCAGTTTTTGATATGCGTTCGCTTCCTCTATGGGGGTAACGTCCTTGCGCTGCAGGTTTTCCGTGACCGCCATTTCCTCGGCTACCTCGTCCGACACTTCGTATATGACTGCCGGAACGGTTTCCAGTCCTGCCATGAGCGATGCACGGTATCTGCGTTCGCCAAAAACAACCTCGAAGCGGTTTTCATCAATGGAGCGTACACCTATGGGCTGCAAGACACCCTGTTGCCGTATGCTCTCGGCAAGTTCGGCAAGGCTCGCCTCGTCAAAGGTCTTGCGAGGGTTGTAGTTACTCGGCTGAATGTCTGCCAATGCTACCGATGCGATGTTCTTCTCTACTGACTTCATGTTTGTTGCTTCCATAATTCAAAAAATTTAATTTGTTAATAACTTGTTTTTTTATTTTCCCTCTTGTCGGTTCTTTTCTGCCGAACCGCCTTTGGGGTTTTATGGATGCAGGTTCCGGCCGTCGGAACAGCTTCATACGGCGGCTTTTCTTGCCAAATTACTCTTTCACGGAAAGGAAGAATTTTGCAAGAAATGCACTTCAAGCCGACGGATCAAGCGCGACTGCCGACCTTCGCATCTGATAAAACCAATGGCCGGTGACAGCAGGAATGACCAGGAGAGGATAAAGGCCCGGCCGTATAGAAAAGGGAAACGGACTTGCCGGTCATAGAAACGGTGTGGATGAACGCTATAAATGGGTATAAAAGAATGTGATATTTGACAAATACAAAAGGTAAATTTTCTACAAATCGTATAAAAGGATTGCGGAACAGGCAGCATATCGGGCAACTCCGATATGCCACCTGAAGAAAATCACAGCGGCGACAGTTCCGCTGCGAATACTTCCGCCTCCGAATAGTCCGAGGCTATCAAAATGATACTGTCCTCTTCGATTTCCTCCGGGACATCCACCACCTGATACACACCGTCCGACAAACCGCCGTCCGGGTCATGCCAGAAAACCTTGCTTCCAGCCTTTATAAAATCGTAATTACTCATATCTCTATCATTTCGGGTCGTTCTTATTTCTGCCTGTGGTGTAAACTGAAACCGGCATACACCATACCGGCAGCGGGTCGATTTCCCTGACTGCCGGATACGGCATATACCATAGTCCAGTCCATACCGTCACCGGTGATGCCTTTGTCAGAACGGCAGGTCGTCCTTGTCGTCCTGCGGCATATCGGCAGGGGGTACGGGTGTGCTGTCCGTTGTGGCCGCCATGTTGTCCGGGCTGCTAGCCGAGCTGTCCTTCTTGCCTGTATTGATGAATGCGATGCTCTCCGCCGTAATGGAAAGCTGAATCTGGCTCTCCCCGTTTTTGTCCGTCCACAGGGAAGATGAGAGCGTGCCTTCAACAAGTACCAGCCGTCCTTTGGTGAGGTATTCAGCCAACCGGATGTGGTTCTCCTTGTTGCTTCTTACCTTTACCCATGTGGTGACGTTCTGTCCCTTTGCATAATCGTCAACGGCTATGTTCATAGCCATGAATGAGCCGTGGGCTCCTGCAATCACCTGGCAGTCTTTGCCGATGCGTCCGATAGTGTGTACATGTAACATAATAAAAAATGTTTTGTGGCAAGGTGGTTGGTCCTGCCGTTACCTTTTTTTATTTTCCCTCTTTTCGGTTCCTTTCTGTCTGAACCGCTGTCGGGATTTTATGCTGCAACCAAAGGCTGTCGGCAAAGCCGCACACGTCGTTTTTTCTTGCCAATTACTCTTGGCAGCCCCGGCTGTCAAGGAAGAATTTGCAAGAAATGCACTTCAAAACGTAAGGGACAGGCGCGACGGCCTATATTTGCAGCGGTAAAACCAGACCGGTGACTGCCAGAAAGCATCCGGAGAAAGCATAAAGTCGCACCGATTATAACTGTACGGACGGCCCTGCCGGGAATAAAAGCAGAGGGAAAGGATGATATAACGGGAGCAACGGCTTGGGCGGGTGAAAAATATTGGTCTGCCGGGCAAACAGCAAGGGGACTCTTTCCGCCTTGCGATCTGCCGGAATATATGCAGGCCGGCGCAAAGCGGGATGTGTTCCCGTTTGCCCATGCCGCTGTCGGCCCGGAAAGGAAAGATACGGATAAAAGGCGGTATGTGCCAGAGCAACGACAAGCAGGATGCCTCATAAAGCGGAATACCGTGTTGTTTCGGCTGACAGGCCGAAGCTCCGGCATGGAGCGGCGTGAAGCGGACTGCCGTTGCTCCGGCACAGCCTTCCGTACCTTGGATTGGAGAGCGGACTTGCGGTACAGACATCCTACCTTGATATATGGGCGGGAGAAGCCGGATGTAAAGGGTGGAAAGCATCGGTTATAAAAGTCATGCAGCGTAGAAAGGGGAACGGCGCAGACAGCCGTTCAAGACATGACATGAAAATCCCTCTGTCCGGTCATCCCGACCCAACAGAGGGAAAAGGTTAAAATATGAATTAGAGTCAAGCGGCTTTGTCGATGTCTTCCTGACTTGAAAGCGGCGCACGCTCCGCCTCTTTCAGGCTCTCGTCTATCCGCTGCTGAAGATCCCGGCACTCCTGCTTGAGCCGTGCCAGTTCGTCCGCCTTGCTCCACCTGCGGCTGACGATTTCCTGCAAGGTGGGAAACTCGCTTTGCAGTTTTTCGATTTTCTTGCGCTGATTGTCGATGATGCCCGGCAGTTTGTCTAATGTGGTTTTGGGATATTGCGCCGACCCGACAAACCCCAGCGGCAACGCACCCGACACGCCGCAACGGTATTTCAGTCCGCTCATGCCCTCGACATAGAACGCATTACGGTCGAATGTGCCTGCAAAGTCGTATTCGCTATGCACCAGGAGGTTCAGCCCCATATAGCTGCCTATGGTGGCGTATGCTTCGCTGCGGTATGTTTTCGCCATGCGGTGCAGTTCACGCCCGGTTTCTTCTGCCGTGGCTTGCGGCAGGTTCAACAGCAGGGTCGTCCGCTCTCCGGTGTAAGCCGTGATGTATTTCCTATCGGCATTGACCTGGGCGATGAACCGTTCCGCCTTTTCGATTTCCTGCCTGTTGGCAGAAATCTTGTGTTCGGCACGGATGCGTTCTTTCTTGAATATGGCGTGCTCCTTTTCCAACTGCATAATCCTGTTGTCGAGCTTGGCCTTGTTCAACAGGTCGGTATTGCCGGAAAGAATGGCCACGAACTCGGCAAAGTTCATGCCGTTGTCCTCGTCCATGCTGTCCTCGTCGATGCGGCGCACGGCAATCGTGCCGTTGTTAATCTGATTGATGAACATCTGCTTATTTTTCAGTAGGTTGAACTTGTAGGCATCCAAAGTCTTTTCCGTACCGTAGATGACTATATCCACCACATTGCCGCCCCAGAGCTTGACGGTGTTTCCCTTGCGTACCGCCCTGCCGTTGCGCTGTTCCAAGTCAGCAGGCCTCCAGGGAACCTCAAGATGATGCACCGCCACCGCCCGTTGCTGGGCGTTCACACCTGTGCCGAGCATGGAAGTCGAGCCGAACAGCACACGCACCCTGCCGCTGTTCATGTCCGCAAAGAGTTTCTTTCTCGCCCTCTCGGTCTGGGCGCACTGGATAAACTGTATCTCGTCCGCCGGAATACCGAGCCGCACCAGTTTGTCCTTGATGTCGGTGTAGATGTTCCACTCATTCGTCTTGTAGGTGGAAAGGTCGCTGAATATGAACTGTGTACCCCGGTTGGCATTGGAACGTACATAATAGTCATATACCGTCCTTGCACAGACAGAAGCCTTGTTGTCCGCATCGTCATGGAACTTGTCTCCGAGCAGTCTCATGTCGAGAGCCATCTTGCGTGCCACATTGGTAGCAACGAGCATCTTCGCTTTGTCGAGGTTGTCCGGTTCGGGGATGTCAAGTCCCAAATCCTCCCATTGTCCGCTATGCGCAAAGGAGATCAGCCGCCCAATCATTTCCTCCTGCTCGATGGTCGGGGCGTATGACAGGAAACGCACATTCTTTTGCGGCACATCGAGGTTAATCATGTCGGCGGTGCGGTAGTCCGTAATCTCACGCAGGAACATCGCCAGTTCCGGCACCTTGATATAGGTACGGAAACGCTCTTTGCGCTTGATTGAGCCTGTCACGTTCAGCTCGTAATCAGCGGTTTTCTTCGTGAATATCGCCGCCCACGCATCAAAACAACTGATGGACTGCCGTCTCAACTCATGAGGACGCAGGTACTTGAACATCACATAAAGTTCGGTCAGCGCATTGACGACCACCGTGCCGGAGAGGAATGTCGCACCGAGGTCATGGCCTGTACGGTGCTGTATGTCACGGATGGCAAAAAGCAAATTCATCGCCCTTTGCGAGCCTTTGGTGTTGCCGATGCCCGCTACCCTCGTGTGCCGTGTCTGAAACATGAGGTTCTTGAACATGTGCGATTCGTCCACAAAAATATGGTCTATGCCCATCGAATGGAAATCCACGGTATCATCTTTCCGCTCATTGATTTTCATCCGCAATTCGGCGAGTTTCGCTTTCAGATTCTCCTGCCGCTTCTCCAGTCCTTTCTGCATCTGCCTGCTGCGGTAGCGCATGGTGGAGTTCTCTAATACCTCAAGGCTGCGCTCCACATCGGCAAGTTCTTCGGAGAAAATCTCCATCATGGTTATTTCCGACTGCGGTATCTTTGCGAACTGGTCGTGTGTCAGGATGATGCAGTCCCAGTTATTGTTTTTGATTTTAGCAAACACCTCTTTCCGGTTGGCAGGCGTGAAGTCCTCCTTGCCCGGATAGAGTAGTTTGGCAGACGGATAAGCCTTGCGGAACGTGTCGGCTATCTCGTGCACGTTGGCTTTCAATCCGACAATAAGCGGTTTCCTAATTAGTCCGAGACGCTTCATTTCGTAAGCCGCCACGCACATTATCATCGTCTTGCCCGTGCCCACCTCGTGCCAGCAGATACCGCCGCCATTCTGCTTAATCATCCAGATAGCATCTTTCTGCGAGGGATAAAGCTCCTTGTAGGCGAAGTGCTCGAATGAAAGCCCCGGAAAGGTCTGCGCCGAACCGTCATAGTGCGGCCTTACAAAACAGTTGAAACGCTCGTTATAGACCCTTACCAGTTCGTCCCGGACTTCCAACGGTTGCCTGTCGAGCCATTCGTTGAACCGCTCCCTAATCTCCTGTATCTTGGTGGCGGCTTCCTGTATGGCTTCCTCGTCCGGCACACGCACCTTGTCGCCGTTGCGATCAATCTCTTTCGTTATCTCCGGCACGGTATCGTGCAAGGCATGGACGAACAGGTCTTCACCGTTGTAATTCCGCACGGAATAGGTGTTGTACGCCGCCGGAGAATAGCCTTTCAGCCTCACAAGGTAGGTGTCGTTCACATCGAAATACATCACCTCGGCTTCCACGCCGAACAGCTCCGCCGCAAAATCGGCGTATATCTTTGTGTCAATCCACCGCTCGCCCATGTTGATGTCAAGCTCCTCGTAAGGTATCGTTTCGGGTATGGCTTCCTCCAACGTCCTCACGGATGCCTCCGTCCATTCCTTTTCGGTGTTGCATAAAGAGGGAATATATGAAGCCATTTCCTTGTGCTTGGCTACGACATTCCCGGCAAGAAACTTTCCTTTATGCTCCCAACATCCGGCAACGGGATTGTAGAAAATCTCCCCTTTGAGAGCTTCCATGACCTCTTCCCAATCCGTGCCTGTGGACTGCATAATGTAGCCCATATCCACCCTGCCGTAGAAATTGAGGCTGCTTGCCAATGCCTCGAACGGTGCCAGTCTTACACCTGTGTCTATCTTTTTGAAAGCCACAGGCTCACGCATGATGTCTGACTTGAAGATGTTGTCGCCGACCTGCATTTCAATGGTATAGACCTCCATGCCCAGACTGTCCTGCATGATGAAATCCCTGTTGTCGTTCTCGTGGAAATATCCCCACTTGGTGACAAAGGCATCATACAGGGTGTTCAGCCTTTCACGCAAAGTCGCCTGTTCCTTTTCTTGCTCCCTCTCTTTCGTTGAAAGTTCGAAATACGCCTCACGGAGCGGCAAGTAGTCCGCCGCCCTCTCCACATTGACCTTGCCCTCGTCCAACGGCACGAAATCCACCGCCGTTTCCTCGTAGTGGCTTGACCTGCGGAACCGGAGCGTTCCTACCTGTCCCTCGAACAGCACTATCGCCCCCTCTTTCATCCATCCGGGCATATCCCCGGTGTATGCCCTCCTGCCTTTGTCCGGCACGGCGGCAACCTCCCCACCGAAAAGCGACATCTGTACAGGCGCATCGTCCTGTCCGATGAAAAGGCTCTTGTGGAAATATCTGTCAAAGTCATATTTAACCAAAGCGGAAAGGTATTGTGCCATTGCCGTATCAGAGCCGAGCCAGTGATGTTTGCGTACATATTTGCCGTATTGGTTCTTCACGATGCGGCTGTCTGTTGTCAGCACGGTTTTCGGCATGGAAAACAGTTTGTTGGCATATTCCGTCATCGCACCGTCCGCATTTACATTTTCCTTTGTGACTTGCAGGAAATATTTCTCCCGGAGCGAGAGGGATGCCTTGTGCATGTGCTTCTGGAATATGAGCAGGTCGCTGCCCACCTCGATACCGCTCGTCTGCATGAAAAGCGTGTCGGGAAGCCTTACCGCACTGATAAGGTCAGCATGGCTGACAAGGTATTCTCGCACGAACTTGTTGCCCGGCGTGTCGGCTACGCCCCTTGAAGTGACGAAAGCCAGCAGTCCGCCCTCGTTAAGCAGTTCCATCGCCTTGACGAAAAAGTAGTTGTGTATGGTTTTGGTGGCCTGTTCGTAAATACCGCCTTTCTTCCAAAATTCCGTATCGAACACACGGAAATTGCCGAATGGAATGTTGGATGCAATGACATCGAATTTCCGATGCTCCAGCTCCTGCCTGTCTATTGCTTCAAACCCTCCTGTCACGGTGGTTGCTTCGTCATGCAAAAGAGAAAGCACAAGCCCGGTAATGATGTCCTTTTCTATGGCGTAGTTGCGTGTGCCGTCCATAGCCACAGGCAGGAAACCTCCGATGCCTGCGCTCGGTTCGAGGAAGCTGCGCATCTGAAGTCCGTTCTCCCTGAATGTGGCGTGTATCTGACCTGCGACGGCTTCAATGAGGAAATCCGGCGTATAGAACGCAGTCAGCACGGAAGCCTTTATACTGTTCATCAGCAGGTCGTAATCCCCCTCGCTCCCTCCTGCAAGAGTTCTCAAAACCTCCTGCAAGCGGTTTGTCTGCTCCGCCAGTTCTTCGGGCATGGGGATTTGCGTTCCGATAGTCAGCACTTCCTTGACACCTCCAAAGCCCGAATACTGCGCCAATACCTGTTTCTCTTCTTGTGTGGCTTTCCTGTGTTGTTTGTGGACAGTCACCGCTGTTTCTATGGCGGCCACATTTGCCGCCAGTGATTTCAATCTGTTGTAACTCATAGCTTAACCTTTTATTTTTTTCCCTATGTTCGGCCTGTTTGCGGCCGCCGGGAATTATTTTTCTGCTCCGAAAAGTCGGCAGGAACACCGGCCAAGGCTGGACGGGAAAATACGCTCGACAGCGGAGAGGAAGATTTTCCCGGCTCACCCCTGCGGCGGCTTGCCGGCATTGGCAAAGGCTGGGACTGTCGGTTACTTTTGCAGCAAAATAGTTCCCCAGGAGGTCGCACGGCTGAATGGGGCGGAAACGCCGGAATAGAAAAGGGAGGATGCCCGGCAGGTAGAAAAGGGAATGGAAAAGTATAAAGGCCATTGCCGTCGGCAGACCGGAAAGATAAAAAGCCGTACCGGGCCATTCTGCCCGACACGGCTTAGCTTTGTTCCGACGGATTAGTCGATGTCGTACCCAATCATGAACTTGTCATTGATAAGCAAATAGTAATAACCGTTTCCACAATCCCGGTATTCCTTGCTGAAGCCAGCCTTCATGCCTCCCTCACCATCCGGTTCGCACCAAAGCGTACCGTCATAACCGCAAAAATCAAAACGACTGGTAGAGAAAGTTTTGCCATCTTTCAATGCCTTTCTGAAAAGGGCCATGCTCGTGCTGCCGCAATACTTTTCAATTCTTGCCAGACTGATGCACATTCCGTCAATTACTGTTCCTGTCGTAATATGGTTCTCATACAGGGACTTTTCCGGGTCGACTGCGGCAATTTTCCGGAGCCAGTTGTTGGTATGTGTGGCAAGGCGTGCGAGCCGCTGGTATTTAAGGAGTAGTTTCCTGTTCCTGTCCTTTTTATTATCCTGTGAGGGGGCGTAGATTTTTTCGATGTTGTCCCAGTCTGTAAAGATGTAGCCACGCTTGCGCTTTCCCTTGGCAATGATACCGATGGCATTTTCACCACCCCGGTTGATAAATAATTTCCTACGCTCCCCGTAAATCCTGATATACAAAAACGATGGGTTCTGTTCGTTACGGAGATAGGCTTCTGCCGGATGAATATTAGTCAATTCCATATTTATAAAGTTATTTGTTTATGATTTAATGGTCATTCGTTATTAAAAACATGGGTCAGAATTTGGGGATGTAGCCAGACTTCAATAGTTCTCCATCCCTGTAAAGTTCGATACGTCCGGGTTTGAAGCCCATCTCACCGAGTGCTATATACCGGATATAGTCCCGGTATTCCTTGCCCGAAAAGTTCTTCCCGCACAGATTGTTGAAAATCATAGGGATTGCGTGTTCGCTGCAACTTGCCAGCACCGTGCAGCCGTTCTGCCTGATTTCTTCCGTCATAATCTTTCAATTTTAATGTTCAACATCAGTTTGTTTCTTTCCCTCTGTTCGCCCTCTGTGCGACTTCGGGATTATTTTTCTGCCCCGGAGGGCGGCAAGGAGCAACCGGACAAGGCTGGACGGGAAAATACGCTCGACAACGGAGAGGAAGATTTTCCCGGAACACCTCCGGCGGTCTGCCGGCATTGGAGGGGTTGTGACGGACGGGTATCTTTGCAGCAAAATAACTCCCTGAAGGTCGCAGGGCTGAATGGCGGTAAGGTAACACGGGGTAAAAGAGTATGATTAGGCAAGAAGCTTTCACAAAAAAAAATATTCTAACCTAAAAAGTTGTCATTAATGACGCTTTTTCCGATTAGGATTTTGCCATACGATTGAAAACAGTTATTTTTGTAATCGAAAAATCCGTCATAAACTGACATAAAATTCGATAGGCATGGCACATATAGAAAGGAATAAATATTTGGATGAACTTGTTTCCCTGCGACATAACGGTATGATCAAGGTCATAACGGGTATGCGCAGATGCGGCAAGTCCTATCTTCTTTTTGAGATATTCGCTTCATGGCTTGAAAATGAGGGCATTGCTTCAGACCATATCATAAAAGTGGATCTGGAAGACTATAAGAATCGGGAAATGAGAAATCCCGATAATCTGTACGCATACATGGAAAGCCGCATTGCGGATGACGCCATGTATTATCTTCTGCTTGACGAGGTACAGATGCTTGATAAGTTTGAGGATGTCCTGAATGGCTTTTTAAGGATGCGGAATGTAGATGTGTATGTAACAGGCAGTAATGCAAAGTTTCTCTCCAAGGATATAGCCACAGAGTTCAGGGGGCGTGGTTTTGAAGTGAAAATGTACCCTTTGAGTTTCGGTGAATACATGTCTGTTTATCCGGGCAGTATCCAGGCCGGCTTCAATGAATATATGCTATATGGCGGTCTTCCGCAGATATTGTCATATAATACGGAAGAACAGAAAGCGAAATTCCTGAAATCCTTGTTCGACGAGACCTATATCAAAGACATCAAAGACCGCTATGAGATACGCAAGGACGATGACCTGGAGGAACTTATCAACATCATGGCTTCCGGTATCGGAGCGTTGACAAACCCGAACAAACTGGCGAACACTTTCCGGAGCGAGAAGAGGTCAAGCATCTCTTATGATACGGTCAAAGAATATATCGATTACCTGATCGATTCGTTTTTGGTTGAAAAGTCCACCCGCTATGACATCAAAGGAAAGCGATATATCAACTCCCCTTACAAATATTACTTCATGGATTTGGGATTGCGCAACGCCCGCATCAATTTCCGTCAATCAGAAAGGAGTCATCTGATGGAGAATATGGTTTACAATGAATTACGGATACGTGGGTTCAATGTGGATGTAGGTACCGTTCCGGTTGTTGTGACTGATGAAAACGGCAGGCAGCAGCGTTCCAGCCTTGAAGTCGATTTCGTCTGCAACTTGGGAAGCAGGCGGTACTACATACAGTCGGCTTACCGAATGGAGTCTGATGAGAAGATAAAACAGGAACGGGCATCCCTACTGAAAGTGGACGATTCGTTCAAGAAAATTATTGTCATCGGTGAAGAAAGTCCTGTAACAAGAGATGAAGTAGGTATTACAACCATCAGTATTTATGATTTCCTGCTGAAGGACAATTCACTTGAATTGTAATGGAACCGAGGCTGCTCTTCCTGATACTGGTCGGCATAGCGATAGGCTTGTCCTGTCTGGCCGGGTACTGGCGGAAGAAAGCCGGGGAAGCCGCTTTTGCCGCTGCCCTGCTCGCCGATAAAGCCGAGGACCGTGACCGCCACTGCCGTCTGGCTGTGATGGCCGGGCACAGGGATGCCTGCCGTATGTTCTGCTTCGCCCATCCCGATTTTTACGAGGACAGGCATCCGCTCAAGCCTTTCCGTTTCCGTGGCATAAGCGTGACGTTCTACGGCCATTATTATCCGTCACGCTACAAAAGGCTGCTTGACGAAGAACAGCGTGGGTTCTGCCGTACTCTCTATGCCTTCAAAGAGGGAGAGAACCACGGCATCGACTTCTTCAAGGCTTGTATGGCCGCCCTGCCGGTGGACACCGCTTCCTGTCATGTCATGTTCATGCCATGCAGCAACTGGATAAAATACGGCCAGCGGTTCAAGCGGCTCGACTGGTACATCACGACCCACCGGAAGGAACTCACCTCCGGACTGTATGATGTCGATGTACACAGTGAACGCGAGAGCCTGCACGAGTGCAAGGGCAGCGAACGCATCCTTGAAAGAAACTACAATATTACAGGCGACATCAAGGGAAAAAGAATCATCATCGTGGACGATGTGTTCACGAGCGGCCAGAGCCTTACCGACTACAAGGAAGAGATAGAGCGGTGCGGCGGCGAAGTGGTGGCCGCCATCTTCTACGGAAAGACCGTTACGGTTCCGCCGCTGTTCCTGATAAAGGCCCATGTATGGGGCGGACATATCGTCCGCGCCATCACGCACGAGCCATAGGTCTTATGACATTTCTGCCAATGCCGCCAGGCATTTCTCCCGTGTGGTTTTGATGTAATTGAAAATCTTAGCCGGATTCACACTCTTCCCGTTGCGCCTGCAAGTGATGTGCAGATGCTCGCCGGTGCTGCGTCCCGTGTTTCCCGTAATGCCGACCGCATCCCTCGGACGGACAACAGCCCCTTTGCCGACCAGTATCCGCGAGAGATGGCAGTAGCTGACGGTGAACTCACCGTGCCGTAACACCACATATTTTCCCGAAGCCCTGTCCTGTCCGACCTTGATCACCGTGCCCTCCATCATGGCCAGCACCTTGTCACCCCGCGCGTGCAGGTCTATGCCGTTGTGGAACTTCCTCTTTCCGGTAAATGGGTCCGTCCGGTACCCGTATGGCGAATTGACCTTCATCTTACGGAGCGGATAGCACACGCTCAGATAGCGTTGCACCCATTTCTCCTTTCCGGCTTCGCCTGACGATGCCGGTGCGCTTTTTTCCTCAGACAGGCATCCTTCCATAAAAGCCTTTCCCTGCCGGTTCCCCATATCGTCGTCTTTCAGCGATACAGATTCCGATACACCTGTCGTCCTACCGGGCATGACCGTATTGAACTGTGCAAAAAGCGGTGTCGTGGTCATAATGACACCGGCAGCCAGCATCATCCATTTTTTTGTTTTCATGCTGCAAAGGTAACAAGGCGTATCCACCCTGTGCAAATATCCTAATCCATTTCTTATCAGAATATGATTATTTAACTGTTTAGAATATGATTTTTAAGCCGAAATCATATTCTAATCATAAAAATAGTATATTTCAACTACTTATTATTCCATATATTTGCCTGTCACAATAAATTCAATCTATCTTTGCAAAGTATGATTTAGAATTTGATTTTATAATATGAAGCAAGTACGATTTGATTTGACGGAACTGCCGTTTGGAACACTGTCCAAATTCGGGCTTACACAAGAAATGATAGAGGATCTCCCCATGTATGTCCTTGAGGACATTTGCCAAGGAAAGCATTCGCCTGTGCTTCCTGTCCGGGTGACCGGTGAGAACGGTGAGACTTTTGAAAGTCGCACACGCATCGCCTTTATCCGCAGGGACGACGGTCAGGCGGACGTGGTATTCTATCCGGTGCTGAAATCCTCCCCGCTGGAGAAATACAGCGAGGCGCAGCAGAAACAGCTACTCGACGACAAGGCTGTCATCGTTGACGTGGAGACCTCCGACGGACGCCACAGCAAGGCATTCGTGCAGATAGACCCGGAGACGAAGCAGGTGCTTTCCGTGCCTACCCCCATCATCGGGCGCAATCTGCAGGTGGCCGCAGAGGAACTTCACCTCGGCACGGCAGAGGTCAACAGCCTGCAACACGGAGAACCGCTGACCATTGTCGTTGATGACGAGCCTGTCACCGTGGGCATCGACCTCAATACAAGGACGGGTATCCGCTTCTGCCACGGCGATGGAGAGAAATGGCGCGAGCAGACCAGACGGGAATGGGATAAATACACCTTCGGCTGCTACGGGTGCTGGGTCATGGACGATGACGGCAACCTCAATTATGTCTCCGAAGACGACTATACTGAAGAAATGTGGAACGAACAGAAGAAAAGCGCCGAGCGCAACCGTGCCGCAGCCCTTCACAAATAACCCTTATAACCGTCACGACCATGCACAAAGAACAGTATTATCCGGAGGACATCCTTATAGAGAAGCTGGAGAGCGGCGAATACGGCTGGCTCGATTTTGTCAATCACCACTCGGCCGAATGGCAGGAGGAGTATCTTCTTTACTGCAAGGAAAACGACTTCTTAGTCGGAGACCCGTCGGCGGAAGAGTTTGTCCATTTCAAGGACAGGGAACTTGAATATGCCCTCGAAAACGGAGACGCTTAATCTATCACAGACAATCCAAATCATCAGACAATGGCGATACGAAAGAATACCAACCCACGGGCGATGGATCTGCAGCCGGAGATGCGCGACATCCTGATGCGCAACGGTATGCAGGCCCATATCGTGCCTGACGGCGCAGGCTACAGCCTGGTCGTGCAGGGGCATGACTCGCCTTTGCTTGCCTATCCCATCACGGAGCGGCAGATGCTGGCACTGACCGACTGGGGTACGAATACGGCCAACAAGAAAGCCTACAATGTGTTTACCAGCATTGTCGGCAATGACTTTTATATGCCCAAAGATTTCGTCCATGCCCGGAACGCCAACGGCCGTGTCGCGATGGGACTTCACGGATACCGCATCGGTATCGGCGAATACGGACGCACCGGGTGGAGGGGGCTGCCACCCCCGTTCCTCGGATGGACGCCCCGCCAGCAATGGGGCTTTCACCTGCGCAGGGTCGGTGGGCAGTTGTTTTATCCCGGCCCCGTTGTCGCCGAACGCTGGGACGGACGGATGAAGCCCGGAGAGCTGCAATCCGGCGGTTACGGATTCTATTATAAAGGTGACCAAAGGGAGATTGCGGCGCAACCTGCGGATGTCTTACAGAACCTGCAAAGCGTTATCACGCCGCTTGTCACCCGGGAACGGAGCAGCGAGCCGGCCAAGCCCTACAAGGAACTGGTCAGCTCGCCCGTGTACTTCTCCAACGAGAAATGGCAGGAGTGCCTGTCCTCGCACGGCCTTATCGTGGATGCGGAGCAGCGGACGCTGACCGTGCAGTCGGATTCGGTTTCCGCCGATTTCGTCTATGACCTGACAGCGGAAGAGACGGCGGTGCTGACCTCCAACTCCATTGAAGAACATCCGGTAGAGAAACGCATCGAGCTTCTCAATAACATCATCGCAGCGGACTACCGGGACAAGGTGACGATGGAAGCCCTGGACAGCGACCGGCGCATCAGTATCGGCCTGCATCCGGAAGTGCAGGAAGACCTGGCACGGCACCAACAGCAGGAACAAACGCTTTTTGAAGAACAACCGCAACAGGGACTTGCCGAGGAACAGATGTCCGAAGGAGCCGTGATTGACGGCAGGGATCTCTACTATCTCAACGAGAACCGGGGCTGGTATAAGGAAGGACGTCATGGGCGCGAAGTGGAAGTAAGCGAGATAGCCGTCCATCCGGCAGAGGCTGAGGGCAAGTACAGGATGACCGCCGTCATCGACGGGCAGGTCGTCAGCCACGAAATCAGCCAGAAGGACTATGACAAATTCCTGGCGGTCGATGACTACCACCGCATGAAGCTCTTTTCGAAGATATTCAGCGAAGTGGACATGAAGATGCGCCCCGAAGCCCGGAAAGACCTCGGTGTGAAGATATTCGCCGCCCTGACAGCCGGAGCCGTCGTCACGACCGGTGTCGTACACGGGATAAAGCACAGTCATCATGCGCCGGAGTTCTACGGCGAACGGTTCGGCGGTCCGCCCAGACCTTATTTCAAACCGGGTGTGGACACGCCAAGGGATGTGGCGATACGCAATTTCGAGGCCGAGATGAACCGGGAGATAAGTGACTTGCGTATGGGGAGGTAGGCCTATGAACGGAAACGAATTGACATACGATGACTTTCTGCGGCGCTTGACCATACAGGACGTGCTCATTGACGCGGGCTACCGGCTGAACAGGCGGGACGGCCTGCGTTATCCGTCATACGTCCGGACAGACAGCGACGGCAGGCGTGTGCGCGGTGACAAATTCATCGTCACGGCCAACGGCCAGTGCTGTTTCCAGCCGCCCCAGCAAAAGTTGTACAACATCATCTCCTTCATCAAGGAACATCCGCAGTTCTTTGCTGAATACCGGGCGGGCATATCCGGCGACAGGCTGGTGAACCTCGTTTGCAACCGCCTGCTGAACCAGCCCATCCCCGAGAGGGAGACACGCATCATACAGCCCAGACGGGACATCAGGCCCTTCAATATAGACGACTACGACATCCACAAGTTCAACCCCCAGGACAAAGAGACACAGAAGAAATTCTACTTTTTCTTCAAACATAGGGGCATAGACCTGTACACCCAATATGCCTTTCATAGAGATTTCTGTCTGGCCACGCGGAAAAGGCCGGACGGGTCGTCCTATACCAACCTTGCATTCCCGCTCCGCCTGCCCAAAGAGCCGGAAAAGGTCGTGGGATTCGAGGAACGGGGCCGGGCAAGGATGGACGGCAGCGGCAGCTACAAAGGCAAGGCCGAAGGAAGCAATTCGAGTGCGGGTCTGTGGATTGGCAGTCCTGCCGGGACAGCCCTGGGTGATGCCACCCACATTTACTGGTTCGAGAGCGGCTATGATGCCATGTCCTACTACCAGCTATACCAGAAAGAGAACAAGGATTTGAGAAAAGCCGTGTTCGTCTCCACCGGTGGAACTCCTACCGTGGAGCAGATGCGTGGGGTAATCTCCCGTACCCGTTCCGCCCGGCAGCATATCTGTTTCGACACCGATGCGGCAGGCCGGGAATTTACCGACAATCTCAAGAAAGAGATTCACCGGATAGTCAAGTCTGGCATCGAGTCCACGCCGGAGCGAAAAGCCTATCTCGAAACCATACCTGCCGGAGGCGGTATTGACGGAGGCAATGCCGACCTGTTGCCTGACACCCTGCGGTCATGTTACGGGAAATACGAAGCCGCATGGGAAGAGGTCATGTCCATGCGCTCAAGCGGGCTGTGCCATCCGGATGACATAAAGGAACAGGAAAGCCTGATGAACAGACAATACAGGGATTTCCGGAATGGGCTGCGGGATTTTCTCGGTCTGGACGAAAAGGATGACACCCGGTTCGTGCGGGAAGAGCCGAAAGCTCCCTGCAAGGACTGGAACGACGAGCTGCTGGCAGGCATAAGACAGGAAACATCCGCCCGAGAGAACCGTCCCAGAGAAGAAGATACGGAACAGGAACGAAAAACAGGCTTCCACCGATGAGAACGACATCATCCATATCACAGCCGGAAAGTCTCGTATTGAGACCACACAAGATGCAGTTCGTCATCGACGAGCTGCCGTCCCTTGCCGTGTGCTGTGCCGGTGGCATCTACGGCGGCATGGAAGGCGTGCCATACCCGGTTGCCGGGGTTGCTGTCTTCTTTTTCCTGTCGCTTGTCCTGCTGTACCGCTTCATCTACCTGTGCAGGATACACTACCACATCGGCATCGAGCAGCTTGTCTGTGAACAGGGTGTGTTCGTCCGAAAGGTGGACTATATGGAATTGTACCGTATCGTGGACTTCCAGGAACATCAGAGCCTGATGCAGCAGCTCTGCGGACTGAAGACGGTGCGCATTTTCTCTACGGACCGGAACACGCCCCGGCTCGACCTTACAGGCATGAGACGGAAGGACGACATCGTTCCGCTCATCCGGGGACGGGTGGAATACAACAAACGAAAAAAGGGAATATATGAAATCACGAACCATTAGCATCATCCTTGCCGCCGTGCTCGCATTCCTGCTGCCGCAGCTTGCGCAGGCGCAGATAGCGGCCTCCAACCCGTTGGAATGGGTGGCTCTTGCCGAAGGGAACGAGCTGATAAACGGCCAGATTGACAAACAGATAAAGGGACAAACCCAGACGGCGGTACTGCAGAACAGCATTGCTGCGGAGTTCAACCGGATACATCAATGGGAGAAAGAATACAACAACTACCTTAAGACGGCCAGCGGCTTCGCTTCGTCACTGAAAGCCTGCACACACCTGTACAACGACGGCGTGAGGATATTCCTCACCCTCGGCAAACTGGGCAAGGCCATCAAAAACAACCCGCAGGGCATCATCGCCAGCATGAGCATGAACAACCTCTATATCGAGACGGCCACGGAACTGGTCTCCGTGTTCACGCTGCTGAACGATGCCGTGGCGAAAGGAGGCACGGAAAACATGCTGACAGGCGCAGAACGCAGCAAGACCTTGTGGGCATTGAACGACAAACTGTCGGCTTTCAGCCGGAAACTGCACCTGCTCTACCTGAGCATACGGTACTATACGCTGAACGACGTATGGAACAATGTGACAGCCGGGATGTTGGACCGTGATAATGGAGAGGTGGCACGGCTGGCCATGACCCGATGGCGCAGGGCAGCCGCACTCGCACATTAAAAAGGATGAAAAGATGAAGAAGCTGACGATGACATTGACCTGTATTCTACTGCTGTGTGCCGCTTCTCCGAAAGTCCGGGCACAGAACGACCCGGTACTGGCAGGCATGATCCTGCTCTATACCGACAAGGCGCAGAAAGAACTGAAAAGCCAGGAAAAGGTGATGCTACTGCAGACTACCGGTCACATTTGGACAAAGGAGGAGATAGAGGGTACCACCGACCTGCAGCGGGAGTTCAACAATTATCTGGACTCGTTCCGCTCGATTGTCTGCTATGCTGCCCAGACCTACGGCTTCTACCATGAGATAAGCCGGCTGACGGACAATTTAGGCGACTTCTCGCAGCAGCTTGCGAGACATCCGTCCAACGCCCTTGCCGTCGCCCTCTCGTCACGCCGGAACAAAATATACCGGGAACTGATACTCGGCAGCGTGGAAATCGTGAACGACATCCGTACCGCCTGCCTGTCGGACAACAAGATGACGGAGAAAGAACGGATGGAAGTTGTGTTCGGCATCCGTCCGAAACTCAAATTGATGAACAAGAAACTGCAACGCCTGACCATAGCGGTGAAATACACCACGATGGGCGACATCTGGATAGAGATTGACGGCGGTTCGCTTCCCGTTGCGGACAAGCGCGACATCGTGGAAGCCGCCCGACGCAGATGGAAGCAGAACGGAAGGAAAGTAAGACCTTAAATATATAGAACAGATATGGGATTCTGGGACGCATTATTGAAAGCAGGCGGCAAGGCCGCCAAGAACATGGGCAAGGCCGCCGCAGCCACAGGGAGGAGTGCGGGACAAGCCGTGTTGCATCCCTCGCAGACCCTGCGCGGAGCGGGTCAGGCGATGAAGACCGCCGCCATAGGCAGTGCGGCCGGTTATGTGGCGTGGGAAAAGCTGACCACGGACAAAAGCGTGGCGAGGATTGTGGGCGATACCGTCATCGGCGAATCGGCCACGAATGCCCTTGCCGGTACGACGGAGGATATACAAGAACTGAAAGGAAAGGCCGGAGAAGCAGCCGAGGCGGTGGGCGTTGCGGCGGCAAGCATCAGCTCCAGCCTGAATGGAGTGTCGAACTTCATAGGCCAGGCCACCGGAGGCGGACTTGGGAACATGATCGGCGGTTTTTTCAGCAACCTCGGACGCGGTAACGTGTCCGGGCTGAGCATAGCGGGACTTATCGCCGCCGCATTCCTGGTCTTCGGGCGCACCGGCTGGCTCGGCAAGATAGCCGGGCTGTTTCTGGGCATGATGCTCATCGGCAACAATGCCGGGCTTGTCCGCACGGAAGTTCCGGAGAGCGCACAGAGAAATTCCGCACAGGGCCTTTCCACAGAAGAGGGACAGGCGCAAGGCGGAGGCATGAGAAGATAGGACATCAAACAAATAAGAAAATGAAATATACCGAAGAAATGATACTGCACTCCGACAGCGGCTACTGCATGCCGTTCGCAGAACCTGACGGCAGGGATGTGAGCCTGTCGCTCGGCTACGGCGAGCAGAACCATCCGGAGAGCGGCGAGAAGTTTTTCCACCACGGCATCGACTTCGACGTGCGGCGTTACCTGCTGTCCGCCGTGGCCAGCGGTGTCGTGTCGGGTGTAGGCAACGACCCCACACACGGCATCTGCCAGACCATCCGCTACGGACAATATGAAGTGACATACGGACACCTGTCCAATGTGTTCGCCCAATTCGGCAGGCAAGTGAAAGCCGGGCAGACGGTAGCGATGAGCGGCGACCTGTTGCATGTCGGGGTCAAGTTCAAAGGCGAGGAAATGGATCCGCTGGAGTTCCTCGCCATGCTGTACGGCAACATCAAGGCCATGCAGGAAGCGGGCGGCGACAGTGCTGACGGCTTCTACGATGGCGCACCGGAAACCGACTATGAACGGGACAGGGAGGAAATAGAACGGCTGATGTTCCGTTTCCTGCCGCTCTACATGGATGACCTTCGGCTGGGAAGATACACGGTGCCGGAACATACGGAGCAATCGCTTCGCAACATCTTCACGACCGGTGCGATGAAAGCATATTTTTATGAGCGGATGCCGAGCATGGCAAACCCGCTCGGTCTGGGACAGAAAGCGTTGCCTCTGGTGTGCAAGGTACAGAACCTGCTGATAGCGGACTTCCTGAACTACCTCGCCCTGCGGCATGAGGTGTACCTTTCGACAATGGGCGGCGGGAACTTAAAAAAAAACTTCGTGCCGAAGCAGTAGCCTCCAGCGGCATCATCGACCCGCTGGCGGAACTGGACATCGACATCCAGAGTTTCGACATACCGAGGGCGGTCACCGTCTATCCCGACCGTGCCGGCATCCGGTGGTGGACCAAAGCCTGGTTCAACAACCGGGAGGAAGGCGAGGCATCGGTGGAAATCGAGCGGACACAGGCCGTGGACTTCATCCACGACCGCATCGGAAAGGACGCATGGCTCGAAGCGTTCTTCCCCAAGCAGATGGAGGTGTACCGCAACGCCATCGAACAGACAAAGGAACAGTTACTGAAACAGGTGAACTTGATATGATATGACAACATAATGGAAGGAATAAAACATAGCAGACAGTTTGCGGAGACGGAATCCCTTATGGACAACTATTTCGTCTGCCACATAGTTCCCGTCATGAAACAGACGCAGGCGTACCTGAACGAGAAACAGGGCGAGGAGATGAAGGAATACTCCACCTCCATCGGCGGCATACTCAGCATGATGGCGACGGCGGGTCAGCCGCTCGGCGACCCTTACCAGACCCTCAAGGTCACGGGAGAATGGAACTCGAAAACCACCGAGGACTACATCGCGATGTGCCGGGAGAAAATCGTCTCGTCCGACGAGATGCAGCATGACCTTGCCTGTATCGCCGGACAATGGCGTCATGCCGTCGTGCAGGAAATCGGCAGGGAGCGGTACGACGAACTGTCGAAGGAACTGGGCTGTGACCTTGCCTATGCCTATGTGGACTACCGCGTGGAGCAGCTGATGATAGACAGGCTGGTCAAGGAACGGATGCCCAAATCGTCCGCAGAATACATCATCCGCAAGGCGGCGGAGTCGAGCCTGCTGGGACTGCCGCAGGTGTTGGGTCGATCGCCGCTTGCCGAAGAGATAGAAGCCCGAGGAGAGGCAGCCTACCGTCCGGGCAAGGTAGAGAAAGGTGCAGCCTGGGCATTGGGGGTTTCTGTGGACACTCTCATGCTGGGCGGCGCTGGGTCGTGGACGACATTCGCCAAGTTCATTGGAGCGGATGCCGCCGTTTCCGCCGTTGCCGGACATCTCGATAAGGACAAGCCGGAAGGCCCTACGGTGGAAACGTGCATCAGCAAGGGCGTGTTCGGCATTGACGGCAATGTTTTCACCACGTTCCGGAAGGAAGCCGCAGCCATTTCTCCCCAAGAAAACGTCACCCTTGCCGCTGCAAACAATGTGCTGCGCAAGAAAATACCTGTATGCGAATTTGACTTCACGAAATGGATGCAAGTGGGAAACACACAGTGGTGGACCGATTTCGGGGCAACAGAACATGACCGGAAGGAAAAATACAAGGATGTTCCGTTGATTGTAGCTCCCGGCCAGGAAGAAGCCTACCTGCGGGATCTGGAAAGGCAGAAAGCGGAGGACAAGAACGGGCAGGCTGTAGTGCAAGAGGAGCAGAGGGAAGAAAACAGGACAGAATCACAAACCCAAATTCACGGCGACGAAGAAACTGCGACTGTCGGGCAGGAGAATCCATCTGCATCAGCCATCCAAAGCAACGAAAACGGCTGGAACGGGCTGTTACGGTCAGTGGGACTGGACGGGCTGGGTGAAATCACCGGCAACCTCGGTTACATCATGGCCATGCTTCCGGACATCCTGTTGGGAGCATTCACGGGAAAGACACAATCCTTGCGACTGAAAGACAACCTGCTGCCGATGGCAAGCATCGTGGCGGGCCTGTTTGTCCGTAATCCGCTGTTGAAGATGCTCCTTATCGGCCTGGGCGGGGCAAACCTGCTGAACAAAGCCGGACATGAGGCATTGGAACGCAAGCAGTCGGAAGGGCTGACCGCCGGAAACAGGGAAACCGAATACAAGCGTTATCCTGACGAGCCGCTCAATCCCCGCATCGTCAATCCGGTGCTGCAAGGCTGTACGCTGGTGGCCACGATAGACCATGTGCCGTGCACCGTCCAGCTCAGTCCGGTGGTGGCCGATGCCTACAGGAAAGGTGCCCTGCCGCTGAACACGCTGGCCAACGCCGTGCTTGCCCAAAGTGACCGGATGAATCAGATGGCTTCCCAGAATTACGACAACAACCGTCCTGAAACCATCGTTCGGACGCGGGGCATCCAATAACCGACCATTAAAACAGCATACGGAGTATGAAAGAAAAATCACCCATAGAGAAAAATGCAGAGAGGAAGCAGATAGACTTGCTTTCCGAAGCCTTGAACGGAGCCTCGAACGCAAACGGGTATTGGCTGAACGCATCCGGCAAAGGCTATCCCAAGTTCCATCCGCGCGGCGTGTCCGTCAGTCCGTTCAATGCCCTTTTCATGGCTTTGCACTCGGACAAGAACGGCTGCGGGTCAAATCTTTTCATTCACTATAATGAAGCCAAAGCGATGGGTATGTCCGTCCGGGAGCATGAGCGGGGCGTGCCTTTCCTTTTCTACAACTGGAACAGATATGTCAACCGGAACAATCCGGAAGAGATCATCAGCCGCACAGCCTATCTCGGACTGGACGAACAGGACAGGAAACATTACAAGGGCGTACATAACCGGGAAGTGCGCACCCTCTTCAACATAGACCAGACCACCCTGCAGGATGTGGACAGACCATCCTATGAAGCCGCACTGAGGCAATACGGCGGTGTGGCGGAAAGGGGCTATACGGAAGCGGACAACCGGAAGCTGCATATCCGCTTCAATGATTTTCTGCTGAAGATGAAAGACAGCCTTGTCCCCGTCCGTTACGACGGCAGCGGAATGCCCCATTACGAAACGGACAAGGATGCCGTCTATATGCCCCGGCAGCGGAATTTCGACCACTATCACGATTATATACAGGAAACCCTTCGGCAGATTGTCAGCGCCACCGGTCACCAGCAGCGTCTGGCACGTGAAGGCATGGTGATGAAAAACGGCATGGCACCCTCGGAGGACGCATTGAAACAGGAACGGCTGATTGTGGAAGTGGCTTCCGGCATCAAGATGCTGGAACTCGGCCTGCCGGCAAGACTGTCGGAAGAGAGTCTGAAGACGGTGGAATACTGGAACAGGGAACTTCAGGAGAATCCGCTCATGATGGCCGCCATCGAAAGCGACGTGAATAACGCCCTTGAAGTGATACGCAAGGCGGAACGCGGCGAGAAGATTGAATACGCCACCATCCGCAACCGGAGACAGACATCAGACATGAGGGCGGAACTTCCGAAACACCATGCCATAGCGGACGAAATAGCCCGACATCCGGACAAGGACAAGAAAACCATCATTGTGGTCAGGGACAACGCCGCGAAAACGGCGGATGTGGTTCTGCCGGCCGGTGCTTCGACGGAAGTGGACAACGAGGTGCCGGGAATGAACAAGAGCCGCATCGAAAGAGCCTTGCGTAAAGAGGGCTTCGAGCAGATACGGTTCTTCAATCCGGACGGGGCATTGGGATTCAGGCCCGACGACAGCTATTTCTCCGGCAAGGAGGTATCTCTGGCCCGGCTGAAAAACTGGGAGATACAGGAACTATCCACGTTGGATGTAGCTCCTGCGGTGAAGCAGGCCTGCGAGGTAAGTTTCGACCGGGTGCAGATGATACAGGACGACAAGAACCGCTGGGCACTCTACATCAAGCCGGAGAACGAGAACGGTTACAGCGTCTATCCGGACAAGGAGGACGTGAACCGTTTTTTCTCCACCCTCAAACAGGCGATGAACAACATTGACAAAGTGCGCATGGAACTGGCACACAAGTATTACGCCCTTGCGGAAACAAAACCCGACCTGAAGGTTGACCTGTTCAGCTGCGGGGAGAAGGACATAGACATGAGCCGGATCCAGCGCGTCAGTGTGTTCAAGACGAAGCAGGACGGCATCCTGTGCGCGGCGACCATCGACGGACGGAGACCGGAACCGAGAAGCGTCACGCAACAGCAATGGCAGCGGATGTGGCTTGCCGAGGACAGGGACGATTACAAGCTGAACCTGGCGGCCGCTCTCTTTGCCGATGTGCTGCGCAAAGGACAGGCACGGGACAATTCCGTGGAAACAGCGGCATCAGCCGAAAGGAAGCCGGAACAGAGTGAACAGGAAGAACAGAAAACAGGAATGAAACGATGAAGATTTATAAGAAATGAGCAAAAATCAAGAATACGCAGAGAAATATGCCGGATATGCGATGGAACAGATGCGGCGGTACGGCATTCCCGCCTCCGTGACGCTGGCACAGGG
>ERZ857998.462-NODE-462-length-57561-cov-5.382012_pt1 | contig 57561 bp, 47 predicted proteins | sample MGYA00519954_ERZ857998 | MGnify/ENA primary metagenome ERZ857998 (study PRJEB31778, sample SAMEA3449424) | human gut metagenome | biome: human gut; feature: human-associated habitat; material: faeces | place: United Kingdom | collected 2010/2012 ...
CTACAGGATTCTGGCTTCTAATGCTTTCTTTTCATTAAAAAAGATGACTCGCTATCTGCGAGCCACCCCAACATATTTTTTAGAACCCTTTTTCCCTAGCAATATAAAATCCAGGAGTCAAATCAGATGTATTGATGACGGCGTACCCATCTTGTGTGAGACTGATAGATTCCTTTTTTCCACGAAAATCACCGAGTGTGGCTGCATTAATTTCTTCAGCACATGCATCAAATGCGAAATATCGGATATTTGACTGGAAGGAAGTTTCTTCATAGGATGAACCGTTATAATATCCAATAGGAACCTCTTTGTTTGAATCAAAATTTAAAATGGCACATCCACAATTCTGCTTATTACATTCTTGAACATAGCGTGCGGGATTTTTACAAAATGAATAACTTTCAACTACATTTGGTAGTGTTGCGATTTGTGTGGAATCCATATCTTTGACTGATATGTGATTGATTGCATCAGGAGTTGTTTCTTCTAAATGATTAGACCATTCATTTGTAAAATTTATATAGCAAACAGGGATGGTATATCCATTTTGCACAACTGGAAAAATAGTTCGGGGTTCAGATGTGTTGATTTCTTCTGATGTGAATAAAACAAGTTTATCTCCATTGGATGAATCTAAAACGGGGATATTACTATCTGCTTCTAAAAAGAGCAAATTATATGGGCGAATTCCCGGGTTATCACCAAATACCTGGTCAGGATCTTCTCCTTTTGGAGCAGGATAATAATCACTATTATTTTTTAGTATGTAAAGACCATTATTAGATTGAGCTTCCTCTTTCGTCATATAATCTCTAATTTCTTCCTCATCATCATAATAATCATCATAGGATGTTTCTGTAGAACACCCTATAAAGAGAAGTAAGGTTAATAATAGTACAGCTGTAAGGGGATACTTTACTTTAGATAAAAACTTTTTCATATGCTTCGTCCTCTCATTTTGTTTAGATGTAGTTGTATAATTAGTTTAGCGGAATATCCGCTAAAAGTCAATAGCGGATATTCCGCTATGATACACTACTGCCAAAAGGGAGGGCAGTATGTATCCGAGGATTAGAAATTTACGTGAAGATAAAGATTTAACACAACGAGAAATGGGAGAAATTCTTTCTTGTTCACAACGTGTATATAGTAATTATGAAAGAGGGGAACTGGATATCCCTACTGAAATTTTAATAAAATTAGCTAAGTTCCATAATACGACAACAGATTATATTCTAGGATTAACAAACAAAAAATAAAACTTCGATATTTGCTTTTCAAACATCGAAGTTTTTCTTTTAAAGACTTCCCAGCCTCCGGAATGCGTACTTGGTGATATTGCTGGCGTTGATGATCCCCACTATATTACCGCCGTCCAGCACCGGCACTTTCTTGATATGATGATCGGAAAGCACGTGACAGACGGTTTTCAGGTCGTCCGGCATCAGCTGTATTGTAGAGTGTTTTTATGCATGTCAAAGGAGCGGTTGGTAATTAGATTTTCCCGGCAAGATTTTCTGCTGATTCTAATCATAAAAGCCTCAAAAACAGAAAGTCTTTCTGAAAAAACTCAGATTCTCAGCTTTTTTTCAGAACCCTCGATCAAAACCTAAAGCCGCAAAAGGCCGGGAAAGGCAGCACCAGTGAATATGACTCGAAATTCTTCTCGCAAAAGAAAAATGCTGCATAAACATACAGCATTTGTGGTTATATCAGATTTTTATGCAAAGCTCTGGCGCCACCAGAGCTGCATTTAAATGGTTTTCTGTTTTTGCCGCTAAAAACCGGGAATTCTGCACATTAGAAAAAATTCCCGTTAACGGATTCATGGTGCCTACTGATCGCCGCAGTTGCCGCCGCAAGCATGTTCATGGCCGTTTCCATGATTCCCGCAGGAGTGGCCTTCTCCATGATTCCCGCAGGAGTGGCCTTCGCCGTGGCCATGATCGTGACCGGCACAAGTCGGATTTTCGATCGGTACCAGTTTGCCGTCCAGTAAAGCTTCCACGGCATCATCAGCCATGCCGCGTACACCGCCGTACAGTTCGATAGCAGCGTTCTTCAGTGCCTGCTGTGCGCCGCCGCCGATCCCTCCGCAGATAAGTGCATCCACCTTTGCAGAAGAGAGGAAGTCAGCCAGTGCACCATGTCCCTGTCCTTGAGTATCTACTATTTCTGATTTGAGTATCTTACCATCTTCAATGTCATAGATTTTGAATTCCTCAGTGTGTCCAAAATGCTGAAAAACAGCTCCGTTTTCATAAGTTACTGCAATACGCATTGTGCTTTCTCCTTTCGATTGCAAAGCCAGCAAGGTATCGCTGCTGCCGTTATCAGCAGGGTTTTCCCGGCATCTTTTATGACAGCAGAACGCAGCAGAGCCATCACAAAGGCGGTAATCTCCACCGGAAATCACCAGCCTTTTCCCGCCGATAAGACTGTCTGCGATCTTGTATCTTGCCTTTTCATAAAGTTCCGTTACTGTTGTGCGGGAGATATCCATCTGTTGTGCACACTGCTGATGAGTGCAGTTTTCCAGGTCGATGAGGCGGATCGTTTCGTATTCTTCCAGTGTCAGCGTTACGGTTTCTGCGCAGGGTATCCCAGCGGGTGCAAAAGCATCAAAATCCGGTTCAGTGCAGATGCGTCTGCATCGTTTTGGTCGTGCCATGAGTATCTCCTTTCCACATGAATAGTTTACGACATATGTCGGATTCATTATAACGCTGCTTCTAAAAAAATGCAAGAGGTTCTGTAAAATAAAAAGTTTGTCTGATAAAGATAAACTCAGATCTGCGCAGAGAAAAAGACCCGAAAGCGTTTGAACAATGGTGTGCTCCCATCAAGGGGAGACCACCGCAACGCCATCGGGTCTGACTTCGTATGGTGCAGTAATCGTAAACAAGAGGGTCTTAATAATTATACTGGATCGATTCCAGTGACTTTGTTACGGCTTCGTTATCCTGCATGGATTCGCCGATCACCTGAATGAGAACAGGATAATTGTTGGTCACCGTGTAATAGTATCGGTTAGAATCCTCGTCTAAGAGAACGTATTCCTGATCACCGATCTTGGTTTTGGTATAAGTCTTGTACGAGTTTTTATTCTGGAAATCTGACAGAAGCATATCAAGTGTATATTCCTGTCCCTTTACATAAGAAGGATAGCTCAGGCTTGTCTCATCGTCCTTGGAAATGCCGCTGATCAGTACATAATCACCGACACCGTATCCTTCCCCTTCTTTTGCCATAAGAATATCTTCATCGTCGTCTTGCGCCTTTGTGATATAGTCAGGCATATCCAGAGCTTCTACAGAAATAGCTCCGCTCGCTGTTGTGACGCGTTCTGCTTTCTTGTCTTTCCCGCTATCGCCGTCCTTGTCGCCACCGCCGCCACAGGCTGCAAGTGAAAATGCAAATACCATGGCCAGTAAAACAATTAATACTTTTTTCATGGCTACTCTCCTTTCGGAATAAACTGAAAACTCTTCTTGGCACTATTATACAGCCTTTTGAGAGAGGGGTCTATTCCTCAAACGAGTACCTGTAGAGCTATTGTGACTGATGCAGGTCGGCAAGCAGGGCACGTACCTGCGCCAGGGTAAGCCCATAGGTGCGAGCGATTTTCTCCAGGTCGTCATGCTCATATTTGTTGCGTGTTATGCCAAAGCCGGTGGATGTTTTGCTGCGGATCGTGCAGTCATTGCCGGTTGTTTTTAGCTCATGAGCCTTTGATCCTGCCGGCATGTCCGGGGCAGTGACGTTTGCCAGCATGTCATCCGGGATCACGGTCTCCGATTCAGTGCGTGACAGGACCCAGCGCTTTTTTATCGCGGTGCGCACACCCAGGGTGGTGGTATGCTGCAGGATCAGTCTGGTCATTTGCTTCTGGTCAGGGTCCTTGCAAAGGACCGTGACCAGCATTCCCGGGCGGCCTTTTTTCATGGTGCATGGGACGGTGAAAGCGTCCAGTGCACCGTTTTGCAGGAAGGTTTCTATGGCAAAGGCGATGTCTTCGCCGGTCATGTCGTCCACGTTGCATGAGAGTTCGCAGATGGTCTCTGTGATGGCGGCTTCTTCGGATGCCGGAGCTGCTGCGGGTGCCGGGGTTGCTGTGGATGCTGGAGCTGTTGCGGGTGCCGGGGTTGCTGTGGATGCTGGAGCTGCTGCGGATGCTGGAGCTGCTGGGATACATGCAGGCTGTTCAGGCTGGTTTTCTGCAAAGCTCTCGCCGAGGATCGCGCGCACGCAGTTGGCTGCCGGGAAGTCTTTGGTCCCCATGCCATAGCCGGTGGATGCCGGAGTCATTAACGGCATCTGATCAAAGCGTGTGACGAAATGTTTCAGCAGGGCAGCTCCCGTAGGAGTGCAAAGCTCTCCCTGGATGCTGCCGCTGTAAATCGGTATATCTTTTAGGATATAGGCGGTAGCCGGTGCAGGCACCGGCAGGATCCCATGAGCACACTTGACCTGACCGCTTCCAACGTGGATGGGGGATGCGATGATCTGATCCGGTGCCAGCTTGTGGAGAAGCAGGCAGACAGAGGCGATATCGGCGATAGCATCCATGGTGCCGACTTCATGGAAGTGGATCTCGCTTACCGGTTTGTCGTGAGCTTTGCTTTCGGCTTCCGCGATGAGGCGATAGACCGCCAGGATATCGGTACGAACGGCTTCCGGAAGTTTCAGGTCGTCGATGATATGATGGATGTCGTGGAGGCTGCGGTGGGAGTGATCCTGATGATGGTCATGAGAGTGACTGTGCTCATGAGAGTGGTCATGGTGATGGTCATGAGAGTGACTGTGCTCATGAGCGTGGTTATGCTGGTGGTCGTGGTGACTATGCTCATGGGAGTGACTGTGCCCGCCTTCTTTCTCCTCTGTACCGTTTACGGTAACGGTCAGGTGGGTCCCAGTGATACCGCATTTTACGGATGGATCCAGAGAAACGTGAACACCGGGGATCCCGGCGGCATTGAGCTCCGAGGTAAAAGCATCACGCGCATCATCTGGCAGGAGTTCTGCCAGGGCGGCACCCAGCATATCCCCTGCGGCACCCATGCCGCAGTCTAAATAGAGTAATTTCATAAAAGTAAAATTCCTTTCGTTTTTTCGTTGCAGGAGTTATTATAGCAGCTGGCTCTCTCAGAGCAGAATAGATATGACCTGTGCCGGATCCGGTGTATTCAGGCACATTAGCGCATTTCCTCACTCTCCGGATCCCCATGATCCTCCTGCAAAAGTTTTGCATAATAGGTTTTGATCTGATAAAGTGCGGCGACCGGGTTGTGTCCCAGCACGCGATCTTTCGTCACCAAAGTGGTGCACAAAGCATCCGCATACTTGTAGAACAGGCTGTCGTGACCTACGCAAAGGCCGACAACTACGTTGAGCTGGGTTTTTTCGGCGTTCAAAAGTTTTGCCTGAAGGATCGGATTGCACATATTCATACCGACATCTTCGCAGGCGGCGTCGATGCCCACAGAAGTTTTTCGCTGGGCGCCGACTTTGCAGCCAAAGCCAGTGACTTCAAATCCGTGGCTCCGGAATATAGCGGCTGCGGCACGAGCTTCTGTGATCAGACCGACACAGGTGGCGATGCCCAGCTTTTTAAAGCCCATTTTCTTTGCAAATTCTGCTATTTCTTCGACGCGGGTCATTTTGCAGTAATTCTCGTATTCCACCTGGGCGGACATGCGGGTAACGCGGTTGTTTTCTTCATTTTCCGTATAAAGAGCCATGGCTTCTTCCAGGATAGTGGGATCCAGATCTCTGGTTTTGCAGAAGGCAGGGAAGGCGCTGGATTCTGCGGAAATAGCCTCCTCAAAAGAGCAGTGATCGCATCCTGCAGAGGCGCAGTCAACACAGGATCGCCGGATGTTGTTTGTTGTCATTGGAATCCTCCTTGTGATGGGTTGTAATACTCGGATTATACCATACGCAGCCAAAAAACAAAACAGTTCCGGCTGACTGCCGGAAAGACCGGAAGCTGCGGAACTGCTTTGCTTTGCAATATATAACCAGCCGGATCTATGTAGGAGCAAAGATCCGGCGATCATGATCATTATAGCATATCTCCGGGAATTTAGTGTTACAATTTCTCCAGAATATATGTGTTTACCCGTTGGCGCAGTTTTTTGCGGGAGCAGGTATAGTTGTTGCGGAAGGTGATGTCGGCTGCTGCTTTGTAAAGGGGCATGCGCTGCGCTTCCATTTTTTTTAGTGTTTCGATATTTTTGGAAAGCGGTCTGCCGCGGGTCGGCAGCTTATCAATGGAACGGGTGATATGCACCAGTGTTCCGTTTTGCCGAAGGGCGTTTACGTTTTCAGGTCGCAGGATCGCTCCGCCGCCGGTGGCGATGATCAGGTTTCGTTCTTTGCCAAGTTTTTTGCAGACTGCTGATTCCCGGTCGCGGAACCCCGCTTCGCCTTCCTTTTCGAAGATTTCAGGGATAGTCATTTTGGCTTCTTCTTCGATCTTGGCGTCTGTATCCTGCAAAGTTTTCCCGGTCAGTTCTGCCAGAAGCTTCCCGATGAGAGACTTTCCGGTTCCCGGCATGCCGATGAGGACGATGTTGCCCATCTGCTGCTTCATGGATTTGATGATACGCTGGTTTTCTTTCTGAAAAGCTCCCGGCGTTCCTAAAAAGTATCCGGCTGCTGCGGTGGCCTGTGCCACCAGCATAGGAAGACCATTGGTGTATTTGAGCCCCAGCTTTTCGGCTTCCAGTAGAAGAGCTGTTTTAAACGGGTTGTAGATCACATCGATGACAGCCTGGCAGCCGGGAAAATCCTTTAGGCGGATCACCTGCTGCATGTTGTTTGGGAAAGTCCCTACCGGTGTGGTATTGACGATCACGTCGATAGAGTCTGCGATTTCCGGCAACTGGTCGTAGGATACGGTGCTGAGGATCCCGGCATCCTGGATTTCAGAGCCGGATGGCGGATCCGTTTCCGGGTGGCGGGAAGCGATATAGATCTTTGCGGCGTTCTGATCCGCCGCAGCCCGGCGGGCCATCAGGGATGTCCCGCCGGTGCCCAGGATCAGAACGCCCTTGCCTTCAAAGTCGATTCCTGCACGCGATGCCGCGTACAGGAATCCTTCATAATCTGTGTTGTGACCCACCAGGATCTTGTCTTCCTGGCTGATACTTTCCGAGGCTCCAGCCCCTGAAGCGTTTTTCCAGAACAAAGTATTTACAGCCCCGATCCCGCGAGCCAGATCCGTGACTTCATCGCAAAGAGGGATCACATCCTTCTTATAAGGAATAGTAACGTTGAGCCCGCGAAAATCGCGGGCATTGATAAAGTCGGGCATCTCATCTTCGGCTAGGCTGAAAAGCTGATATTGATATCGTCCCAGAGCCTCGTGGATCTCTTTGGAATAACTGTGAACCAGAGTCTTGCCGATGAGTCCGTATTTCTCGTTCGTCATTTAGATGACCTCCGTGTAACAGCCGAGGAATACGAATGTCTCCGGCTGACTTTCCATTTCGGAGAGAAGATTGATCAGTTCAGGCGAGTAGACCGATGCATCCAGATCGAAGTAAAACATGAACTCGAAATCGCTGCCTGGGATCGGACGGGATTCCAGCTTGGTCAGATTGATGCCCAGCGCTGCGAACTTGGAAATAGCCAGATACAGGGATCTCGGTGTGTGGGGCAGGGAAAGGATCAGGCTGATCTTATTGGAACCCGGATAGATCTCCATCTTCTTGGAAATGCAGATGAAGCGAGTGTAGTTGTTGTCAGAAAGCTGGATCTGCTTTTTCAGCACGTCCAGGCCATAAAGGTCAGCGCATTCCTTGGAGCAGATAGCAGCCACATCATCGCGGTCGCTTTCCGCAACCATCTTTGCAGCAATGGCCGTGTTTTCAACGACAGTCACTTTCACATCCTTCAGTTCTTTCAGGAAGTCGCCACACTGTCCGAGCGCCTGTTCGTGGGAGAAGATCTCCTTGACATCGGAGAGGGCAGTTCCCGGCTTTGCCATCAGATTGTGGCTGATGCGCAGACGGATGCCTTTGGCGATATGGAAGTTGTAGTTCTGCATCAGGTCGTAAACGGCACCGACGGAACCGTAAGAGCTGTTTTCGATGGGCAGGATCCCGTACTGGCAAAGGCCTTTTTCAACAGCATTGAATACGCCCTCAAAGCTGTTGAAATACATGATGCTCGGCACTTCAAAGAGTTTCTCGCAGGCAGCCTGAGAGTAGGATCCTGCAACGCCCTGGCAGGCAACGACTGCCTTTTTCGGGAAGAGGTTCGGTGTTTCTTTCAGTGCTTCTTCGATGCGGTCAGCCAGGTCGGATCTCTTAGCCATATAGTTGTTCTGGCAGGAACGGCTGGCGTCAAAAATCGTATTGAACAGCAGCCGTGCATATCCGTCGAAAGGTTCACCGATCTGTTCGGATACTTTATGCAAAATTTCTTTCTCGCGCTTGTCAGAGAAGACGGGTACTTTGTGGCCTTTCTTATACTTGGCGATTTCCAGGGATTTTTCCATTCTTTCTTTGAACAGGTCGGTCAGCTTTTCATCTATATTGTCTATGTCCTGTCTCATCTGATCTAAATTGATGTCTGTCATTTTGTTACCTCCATAATACAGTCTAAAATACCAAGAGCCAGAGCGGCTTCTGTGATAGGAACGGCTCTGACGGCGACGCAAGGGTCGTGCCTGCCCTTGACGACGAGAGTTTCGTTTTTATGTGCTTCCAGATCCACCGAATCCTGCTTCCTGCTGATGGATGGAGTCGGCTTGAAAGCGAGTCGGGCCAGAAGCGGCATGCCGGTGGTGATGCCTCCCAGGATCCCGCCGTGATAGTTGGTCCTGGTTTTTACCTGCCCGTGATTGTCGTAATAAAAAGGATCATTGTTTTCGGAGCCGCGAAGCTCTGCCGCGTGAAATCCTGCGCCGAATTCGACGCCTTTTACGGCCGGTATGCCGAAGAAGATCGGTGCCAGATAGCTTTCCAGGCCATCGTACATAGCTCCGCCGATGCCTCCGGGCAGTCCTGTCGCACACACTTCTACGATGCCGCCCACGGAATCCAGGTCGTTTTTGGCCTGCAAAATGGCTTGCGCCATTTTTTCGCCGGCTGTTTCGGACAGAACGGGAAACTCCATTTTCTGCAGTTTCACCAGGGTTTCTGCGCTGACGCTGACCGGATCCAGAGGGGTATCTTCGATGCCTGCAATGGCGTAAAGATGTGCTCCGATTTCGATGTTTTTTTCTTTTAGCATCTGCAAAGCGATCCCGCCTGCGATGCAGAGGGGTGCTGTCATACGTGCTGAGAAAGGTCCGCCGCCTGCCATGTTCAGTGTGTCTCCATAGCGAAGCCGTGCTGTGTAGTCAGCGTGACCTGGCCTTGGCACTGCCCGCAGTTCTTTGTAGTCCCCGGAGCGGGTATCGGTGTTGCGGATCTCAAAGGAGATGAGAGGCGCGGTCGTGATAATAGCCGGCGCCTCCGCAAGGGCGCCTGGATCGCATGCGACCCGGGTGGAATTGCTCGAAGCGAGATTGCCTGTACCGGAATCCGCTTGCCCAGGATCGCCCGCCTGTTCTGGCGGCGTTCCGCCGCCCCAGGCTGCGATCCCTGCAACAGGGATCGGCAGATCCGGTTCTTTGCGCTTGGTGGCAAAGGGGCTGTTTCCTGGTGCGCGTCGCTGGAGAAAAGCCCGCAGCTGGTTCATATCGATACGCGTTCCGACCGGGATCCCTTCGATATCGACTCCTATGGCCGGTTCGTGAGATCCGCCCCAGATGGAAACGCGGATGTTTTTTCCGAAAGTTGATTGCATGTAGTTGCTCCTCTATAAGTAGTTGAGTGGAAGGCGGCGGTCTTGATCCTAGTCTTCTAAAATCTCGATCTTACCGCCCAGTTTGGTGAAGTCGGTGAAAAAATCCGGGTAGGATTTTTTCACAGCTTCTGCGCCGGTAATGATGATCGGGCCGTCGGCTCTGCAAGAGGCGACGGCAGCTGCCATCGCGATGCGATGGTCATTATGGCTGCTGACTGTCCCGCCGCAAAGGGATGGGGCGGGGCAGTGGGCAGCAGGCCCGGAGGGGACGGTGCGGTCATTGTTTTTGTCAATGACAAGTCCGTCTTTTGTTTGTCTGATATCGGTTCCAAGAATGGTCAAAAAGTCACAGACCGTTGCCAGTCGGTCGGATTCCTTGATGCGAAGCCTTTGTGCATCGGCAATAGTCGATGTGCCGCTTGCCCCAGTCATTGCAACGGCCATGACCGGCACCAGATCTGGAAATTGTGCTGCACTTACTGTTTCGCCATGGAGTGGGACTCCATTTCCGGCGATGTGATAGCTTGTATTTTTTCTTTCGATTTTAGCTCCCATTTTTTCCAGCACGGTGATGATCTCCTTATCTCTCTGTGTGGAATCTGGATCGAGGCTGGTGCAGGTGATATCGCCGCCAAGTGCTCCTGCCACCAGCCAGAAAGCAGCGTTGGACCAGTCGCCTTCGACTTTCAGTCCGGCTGGTTCCCGATAAATCTGGTTGCCCGGGATCTCATAGCGGATCAAGTAGTTTTCGGAACTCGAATCAGGAGTATCGCTCGATTTAGATGGTGCCGCTTCTTTACATTTTTGAAAGGCGATTTCTTCCGCTTCAGCGATTTTTTCTCTGACTTCACGAATCTTGATCCCGAACTTTCGTAAAACCTGCAGCGTCAGATCCACATAACCCGCCGATTCCAGTTTTGTGGTCAGCTGCAGACTGCTGTCGCCATCAAGAAGCGGCAGGGCAAACAACAGTCCAGTAATAAACTGGGAGCTGATATTTCCAGCCAGCCGATATTCACCCGGCTGCAGTCTGCCCTGGATCCGGCAGATTTTCGAAGTGATCCCTCGCCCCGAAGCCGGATCGACGGTATTGCCAAAGCAGCCTGTGTTTGCCGTATCGACAGCATTCGCTGAAGGCTTTGCAGCCTCTTGTGCCGATGCCGTCAGCATCTCAAATTTGCAGCCGTGCCGCTCCATTTCTTCCTTCAAGGGAGAAAGCGGTCGCTGTGGAAGTTTCCCTGATCCGGTGAAGATGGCTTCGTCCTTCAATGCCATGGCAACCGGGATCATAAAGCGGATCGTCGATCCACTTTCCCGGCAATCAAAACAGGGATGTTTTTGATCTAGCTGCGCCAGGCAGCCTTTCGTAGCATCGATGTCTTCTGAAAAAGTCGGGATCACCAGAGGTATCTCTTGCCCGCATCCCTGCAGAGACGCCAGCTTCTGTGCGATCAAAAGCCGGTGAGCGTGGGATTTAGACGGAATTGCCTCGATAGTACCATTCAATTGTTGTGGTGTGATTTTTATCTTCATAATAGTATTTCATCCATGTGTGGGAATATTATCCAATGTGCAGGATCGCGGGATTTTCGATCCAAAAACAGAAAATCATCGTTCTGGCATTACGATTTTCAAGGTTTTACCGGAGATATGGCCGTAAAAAGCCGGCAAAACATGAAAAAGTTAATCAAGTTGCTGTGAAAAAAGCTGTAATCCCACACGAATTTGCTGTCGGATTGTTGTGAGATTTCGATTTATTGACAAATCCTACCAATCAGGCGCTTTCTGACCAAAGTTTTTCTGTAAAAGGCACGTGTAAACTGCGGTTGCAGCAGAAAATCGTGCCGGAAACCTCGAACCGGTAAAACCGGAAACCTCGCCCGCAAAACTAGAAACCTTGAACCTGTAAAACCGGAAACCTCAGCCTACAACCCATACGATATAAACTGCTCCAGTTTATTTACCGAAATCGTCTTTAGTCTGCATTTACCGATTCTAGCCGGTACGACCAGGGTGATATTGCCTCCGCGGATCTTCTTGTCCTGCATCGCCGCATTAGCCAGTTCCCATGCACTGTACGGACAGCGAAGCGGGAATTTGAACCGTTCCAGGATCTCTAAAATATCTTCGGAACAATTCTCCACCGTCCAGCCCAGTCGATCAGAAGCTATGGCAACGATTTTCATTCCCATGGCAACTGCGTGACCGTGACTGATTTTGTATCGACTGCATTTTTCGATGGCATGAGCCAGCGTATGTCCTAAATTGAGAAGCTGACGACTGCCATTGTCCCGTTCATCTTCCTCGACGACTTTCCGCTTGACCTCGATGGCCAAAGATGCCAGATTCATAAGGAAATCCGGGTCGTCTAAAGTACGCTTCATTTTTATAGAATCCAGGATCAGCGGCTCCGCGATGATACCGGCTTTGATGGCCTCTGCGATCCCGTCCAGCTTGATATCATAGGAAAGAGTATCTAAAAATTCCGAATCAAAGAGCACCAGGCTTGGCTGCCAGAATGCCCCGGCAAGATTTTTTCCAGCTTTAAGATTGACGCCCGTCTTGCCGCCTACCGACGAATCCACGATAGCCAGAAGCGTGGTCGGAACCTGGATGAATTCAATGCCACGCAGGTATGTCGCTGCTGCAAAACCTGTCACATCCCCGACGATCCCGCCGCCCAGCGCCAGCAGCACATCCGTGCGCGTAAAGCGCTTTGCAGCAAGAAACTCCAGCAGTTCCTCGATCGTCTCCATATTTTTGCTGTCTTCGCCGCCTGGGAACACATACTTGTGCACTTCGAAACCGGTCAACGTCAGAGACCTCCAAAGCGTCTGGTTTTCACGTCCGTAAAGCGGATCCACCGTTTCATCAGTAACGATGCAGATTTTCTTGTTTTTCAGTTTCCCTGTGATCGGATCGTCCTGCAGGCCAAGGGCATCCTTGACATACATTCCTGTCATCGAAAGGATCCCCTTGTTGAGGATCACATCATACTGCCGTGAAGCAGCAACATGGATTTTGATCATACTCTCTCCTTCTTATCATTAAAAGATTTCTCCGTCGATAATAGCTTTCTTTTCTCTGCCGTCCTTTAATAACTGACGCAGTGTCTCGCTGTCATTTTCCCGGATCGCCCAGCTGTACTCCTGTAGATTTTCGATCAGTGTGTCGATCTCATCTGCCAGGTTGTCCGGGTTTTCCAGGAACAGCTCAGTCCACATATCCTCGTTGAGCTTGGCTACGCGGGTCAGATCTTTATAGCTGCCTGCAGAAAATCCCATGTGCTCCTGTGCAGTAGGGCTTTTTATATAGGCATTGGATACCACGTGAGCCAGCTGAGAAGTGAAGGCGATCTTGCGGTCGTGTTCTTCCGGCGTTGCGATTTCGATGTTGGTGAATCCTATTGAAGTGAACAGTTTCTTCAGTTTTTCCATGCTCTCGATCGGTCCTTTGGTCGGAGTGAAGATCATGGAAGCATTGTTGAAGAGCGACTTCTTTGCATAAGTAAACCCTGAGTGTTCCCGTCCTGCCATCGGATGACCGCCTACAAAGAGGAAGCCTTTTTCTTCCGCAAGAGGGATCAGCTGCTCGCAGACCATGCGTTTGACACCGCTGCAGTCGCAGACGATACTGCCCTTCTTAAAAAGATCGGCATGGTTTGTCACGTAGTCGACGGTATCCTGCGGATACAGGGCAACGATGACAATGTCACACTGAGACAGGAGCTCGTCTGTCAGCGGCTGCTCAATGGCATCTACGAGCATGGCTTTGTGTACCACCGGCTTGGAAATATCGAAGCCGTAAACAGTATTATCGGTATTCTGACTGATCGCCTTGGCCAGGGAGCCTCCAATGAGTCCCAGACCGACAATTCCTATTTCCATGATACCACCTCTATCCTCTGTATGCCAGTGGTCTGATCTGATTTACCACATCCATTACATCTTTAAATGCAGCCGGAGTCAGAGACTGTGCACCGTCGCAAAGCGCTGCAGGTGGATTGTTATGTACTTCGATCATCAGACCATCAGCACCAGCTGCAGTAGCTGCCATTGCCATCGGCTTGACAAGTCCTGCGATACCTGTTGCATGGCTTGGATCGACGATGATCGGCAGGTGAGTCATAGTTTTCAGAAGCGGAATAGACGCCAGATCCAGCGTATTTCTCGTGGCAGTTTCGAAGGTTCGGATGCCTCTTTCGCAAAGGATCACATTTTCATTTCCGCCAGCCATGATGTATTCTGCGCTCATCAGCAGTTCCTTCAAAGTATTTGCAAGACCTCTCTTTAACAGGATCGGTTTTCTCAGACGGCCGACTTCTTTCAGAAGTTCGAAGTTCTGCATGTTACGGGCGCCGATCTGGATCACGTCTACATTTTCAAAAAGCGGCAGCTGAGAAATGTCCATGACTTCCGTTACGATCGGAAGTCCGGTTTTTTCCTTAGCTTCCAGCAGCAGGTCGATGCCCTGTGCTCTCATGCCCTGGAATGCATATGGCGAAGTTCTAGGCTTGAACGCACCGCCTCGCAGCATGCCTGCGCCTGCATTCTTGACCTCTTCTGCCACCAGGCAGATCTGCTCTTCGGATTCTACTGAACAAGGCCCTGCGATGACCTGAAAGTTTCCTCCGCCGATCTTTACGCCAGGGAGGACTTCCACCACTGTGTCTTCCGGGTGGAATTTACGGTTTACATTCTTGTAAGGCTCCTGAACACGCTTTACGGTTTCAACGATATCCAGGGCGTTGATCAAGTCGATATCAACAGCGGCTGTGTCGCCGATCAGTCCCATGATGGTGGCGGACTGGCCTTTACTCATATGGATGTCCAGCCCCATGCTTTTCAGCCAGGAGACTAAGTTTTCAAGTTGTTTCTGATCCGGGTTGTCTTTTAATACGATAATCATTGTGTTTCCCTCTTTCTACTTTCGTTATAAAAAAACTCCACAGGTGAATTTCACCTGCGGAGTAACCTTCCATCGCTCTATTGATCAGTGGGGGATGTTTAACTCATTGCAGCGAAATTCACCTTACCTCTAAAGAAAGTAAAGTAAAAGTAAAAATATACAGCTGCAAAAGTTCTGTTTAACATTTTTGTTGTCCCTTTCTGAATCATTTGCTTGCATTGTAGCACTTTCCATGTATACTGTAAAGAGTTTTTTCCCAAAAAAGTTTGATGGGCCTTGATGAAACGGCCTCATTGCGGCGTCAGGGCATGGACAGAGGTGCACTCTCTTGGTGGCACAAAAAAACGAGACGGTCGAACCCGTCTCGAAAAAAGTCTAGCTTGTTGGGTCATCGCCCTATACGGATTGTCCCATTTTTTCTGCTTTTTGTAAAGCATCAGTATTCAGGATCTCGCCTTTGCCGCTGACGCCGGTCACTGTCAGCTTGCCTCTGTCGTGCCATTTGCAGTAATCGGTGATAAGTTCGTAGGAGCGAAGCACTCCATCGTAGCTATGGTTGTCGGTATCTTCTGCACAAATCAGCAGAAAGGCTTCTTTGCCGGCAATATTACGCTCTCCGATGATGAAGGAATACATCTTGTCGATCGCGGCTTTCAGCTGGGCCGGGAACGTAAACCAGTACAGCGGCGTCGCCAGAACGATGACGTCAGCTTCTTCGATCAGCGGTGCCAGCTCGTTGCTAAACCGATCATCCCAGACGCAGGCTTTTCCATTTGAAAAGCAGGACTCGCAGGCCCGGCATGGCAGGATCGCATTGCGTCCGGCCTCATAGCGAATCACTTTATGGCCAGCAGATTCTGCACCTTTCTGAAATGCATCTGCCATTAGATCACTGTTGCCGCCAACTCGCGGACTTCCCGTTAAAATCAAAATATTCTTCATGTTCCTTACCTCCCTTTGCAGGTCTATTATACCGCAACTGCAGGGCAGATTGCCAGGGGTTTGTTGTATGGGCTATTAAAATGCCTCTTTTCCCACGATATCCTTATCTTCCACCGTCAGCAGATAGCCGTGCCCCGGGTCCGGCAGCCACTGGTAAAAGTTCTCTTTTTCGCCAGGGAAGGCGTTCTGCAAAATCGCCGCAATGGGTCCGCCGTGGCAAACGGCGATGGTCAGCAGTTTTCCGTCCGGGGGATTTGACCGGCTTGGGGAATCAGCAATGCTTGATATCAAACGTTTCTCCTGTTCCTGCAAAAGTTCAGTAAAACCTTTCAGCACACGCATTTGAAAGTCGCACGCACTTTCACCGCCGGGAGGCGGCAGAGTTCCCGTGGTGTCTCCGATCCAGGTCTGGTAATCGGGATCGTCCTTTAGTTCGCCATAACTTTTCATTTCAAAGTCGCCGAAATCGATCTCGCGAAAAGGGAAGAATGCCTCGTGTTCCCGGTTGCCGTAGATCAGAGAAAAAGTCTGTTCCGTGCGCAGCATGCCGCTGGTATAATACTTTGCATCAGTATCATCCGGATAGATTTCCTGCGCAGAAAGACTTCGGAGCATTTCGATCCCTTCTTCCGCAAGAGGTATGTCGGATGATCCGTAATAAAGCCTTTTTTGATTTCCTTCGGTGATCCCGTGCCGGATCAGGCAGATTTTTGTTTTCATTTATTTCACTCGCTTTCCAATTCCGCAAAACACCCGATGTACTTCGTTGGCTTCCGCTGCCAGCCGGAGCATGAGCCTGCCGTTCATTTCCCGAAAGACTCGTAACGCTGGGTCCGTGGGAACGATTCCCTGTGACACATCAGTCATGATGAGAACTTTATCCTGCCAGGCTTTACGTCTCTCGAAAAACCAGTCCGCGGTATTACAGTGTGTAAAAGCTTTTAGGAAGGCCGGAAGCCGGTGTGAGTCCGGCACTGTGTCTCAGCCAGATGCAAATTATTTTGGTATGAGTAGTGCCATGGTGGAAGGCACTTATGAAAACGTCGAGAAGCACATACAGAACTATTGTGCATTTGTGGCACATAATATTGGAACTACGAAGAAAGATGATGGCATAAGTTTTGCGAATTACTATATGTGTCTGAGAAATCATAGAGTAAGGGGATTCCGACTTGACAGAAGGGCACTTATTTCATATGATAGCATTGATTAAATTTAATATCGTGAGCGGGCACTTCGGAAGCCGGTGTGAGTCCGGCACTGTGTCTCAGCAACCGTGATATCTGCGGAGGAACATGCGAGGTTTGCTGCAAAGCATCCTGCAGTCACTGGGGAGCGGGCTTTATTTCTGCAAAGACTATGAGCCGGCAAAGCTCTCTGGGAAGGCGTTCTGACGGTCAAGGATTAAGTCGGGAGACCTGCACGCTTAAAACAAAAGTCTTCTGAGGTAGGACGACGTTTAAACATACGGTCGGTCAGACCGTAGCTTTGTGTACGTTTTTTTTGGCATCTCGGAAGAGATGTCAATTTTATTATGGGAAGGGGAAGCGATGAATCAGGAGAGAAACATGCAGACGCAGCAGCAACGGAAGAAAAACAAAAAGCTGTTTAATCTCCTCATGATAGCATTGATCGCCGTGATTGCCTTTTGTTCAGTCATGGCGGTCGGTCATATCAGGGGATGGTTCGGCAGTGGTGATTCCAGCTCCGCGGTGGTCACGAAGGAAATCAGCGGAGTTGCCAATATTGAGCGAAGCGGCGTAGGGTACAGCTTAAAGGAAAAAGTACCTTTGAAGGCCGGAGATATCATAGAGACCGAAACAGGTTCCACGGTGGCGGCGAAAGTAAGTGGCCACAACGCGCTTACCTTAAATCAAAATGCGGAACTGTCCGTAAAAAACAGCGAGAAGAACAACGTAGCCTTTACGCTGAATGAAGGTGAGATCTTTGCAGATGGGAAAGATCCGGGGAAAACATTTGATGTGGCGCTGGACAAAAACACCGTGCATGCGGCAAAATCCGGGGACGCAGTAACCTTTGCAGCCTCGCAGCAAAAAGGAAGTGCAACGGTCAGCGTTATGAGAGGAAGCCTCAGCGTAAGCATCGAGGACGGAACGGAAAAAGATGTGAAAGCCGGAGAATCCCTGCTGATCGCCCACGATAACGAAGGGCATCTGAGTGCAGAGATCGCGACTCTCAAGGCTGAATCCTTCGACGATTTCGTGCTGACACAGGCATCAAAATGCGACAGTAAAGACGAGCTTTGCTTTACGGCTAAGGATCTGAAAAAAGTACAGGATACACGGACTGCGGAGAAGCAGAAAGCACAGGAGGCGGCAGCGAAAGAAGACGCTCTGTATAAAGAGATCATGTCGTCCGACGGCAGTCAGTCCGGAAGTTCATCGGTGTCCGGCAGCAAATCCGGAAAAAGCGGCAGCTCTTCTAAAGTCAAGACCTGCACCATCCAGATCCGCTGCGATTCCATCCTGAAACACATGGGGGATCTAAAGGAAGGCAAGAACAAATACGTGCCGGCAAACGGCGTGATCCTGGCCACCAGCAAGGTGGAATTCGTAGATGGAGAAACAGTATTTGACGTGCTGAAAAGAGCCTGCTCCTACACGGGGATCCAGCTGGAATATTCCTATACGCCGATGTACGGCAGCTATTATGTGGAAGGGATCAATCATCTGTATGAATTCGACTGCGGCAGCCAGTCGGGCTGGATGTACAAGGTCAACGGATGGTTCCCGAATTACGGATGCTCCAGCTATAAGCTGAAGGATGGCGATGCGATCGTCTGGAGCTATACCTGCACGGGAATGTAAAGGGGAACAAGGAGAAAAAGAATGAAACGAAGTAAAAAAGCATTAAGTATTATAGTGATGCTTCTGATGGTGGCGATGACGCTGGCGCCTACCTGGGCCTTCGGAACGGAGGCGGCTCCGGCAGCACAGAATAGTGTGCAGGAGAGCCAGGCTGCAGCAGTGGAAACCAGCGGTGCGGCAGAGCCGGTTCTTGCAAAGCTCTCCGTCAAGGCATATCAGTATGCAGCAGGTGATCCTGCAAAGCCGCTGAAAGCGGAGGCTTCTGCTTCCGACGGCGGCACGCTGACCTATCAGTGGCAGAGCAGCAAAGACGGGAAAAACTTTACCGATATCAAAGATGCTACCAATGCGGAATACACCCCGCAGACCGGGGAAGCGGGCACGGTATATTACCGCGTTCTGGTAACCAATACGGCGGGCGGATCTGCATCCTCCGCTGCCGGTGAAACCATCACGGTCACGGTAGCAGAAAATGCGGTTGCGACTCAGGCGGCGGATACCAGCACGGAAGAACCGTCTGGAAGCGGTACGGCAGCCGATCCATATCAGATCGGGAACGCCGATCAGCTCATGTGGTTTGCCGCAAAGGTCAATGGCAGCACGAAAAAGAGTACATCCAATTTGTGTGCAAAACTGACATCTGATATTGACCTGACGGGGAAAGAATGGACGCCGATTGGATGTTACAACAGCTATAGTGACTGTGTTTATTATGGTGGTACGTTTGATGGGGCTGGACATACGGTTTTCGGGCTGACGATCAATAATGCAAAGCAGTATCAGGCACTGTTTGGTTATGTCAAAGGCGGAACGATACAGGACTTGACGGTGAAGGGGAGTGTCAGATCTTCTGCAAAAAGCTCTCCGTACGCAGCGGGGATCGTATCCTACGGAAATCCTGTAACTATAAAAAACTGCACCAACGAGGTGGATGTGACAGCGAGCGCCAAAGGATATGCAGCAGGTGTTTGCGCATATCTGGGTACTGGATCCAAGATGGAGTCATGTGCCAATAAAGGATCGGTGTCCGGATATGGAGATTATGTGGGTGGTGTTGCAGGAACGGTAACAGGATCAACGACAACGATTACAGGCTGCTTTAACCATGGAGTGGTTATAAATACAGGAAAACCGGGATCCATGAATTATTGCACAGGAGGAATCGCAGGCGGTATTGCCACTGGTGTTACCGTAGAACGCTGCGGGAATACGGGAAATATTACTAGTACATTAAAACGTACCGGCGGCATTGCAGGAAGTGCCGGAGGTACTATCAATGCTTGCTTTAATACAGGAACGATCACTGGTATTTACGGCGTCGGCGGGATCGCAGGAGATTCGGGGACACCTGATGCAAAAGTCACTGGATGCTATAATACGGGAGACGTAAAAGGTGTATCGCTGTCGGCGTCTTTCAAGGATACCAATGCCAAGGGGATCGGCGGCATCATCGGTGGTGTGGGAGGTACCAGATACAAGGCTTCTGTTTCCGGCTGCTACAATATGGGAACAGTCAGCAATGCTTCCACGCTGACGGATATTACAGTCGGCGGGATCGTTGGATGCAGCGCAGCCAAAACTTACAGCGGCACAGCAACGGAAAACCTGATGACCGTGACCAATTGCTGGTATCTGGATACGACAGCTGCGCAGGGTGACGGCTACAATAAAAACGCATCGGGCATCACAGCCAAGACGGCAAAACAGATCGCAGATGGCGATATCGGCGACGGCTGGGTCATGGGCCCGGATGGTCATCCAATCCTGGGCTGGCAGGATTCCAATGCGACCTATAAAGTTACATTCAATATCAACCTGGAAGACGCCAAGCTGGTAGTCAAGGATTCTTCTGACAAAACGGTGGATCCAGAGAGCGACGGAACCTATAAACTGAAAAACGGTACATACACCTATGAAGTGACGGCGGACGAGTACAAGACGAAGACGGGAAGCTTTACGGTGGCATACAGCGGACAGAGCATCAGCGTTTCTCTGGATATCCAGAAATACGATTATGTCTTCACCACTGATCCGGAGGATGCGAAGCTGACGGTGAAATCCGGCGATGATGTCCAGAAGGCTCTGGCGGACGGTAGAACCTATCAGCTGGCGAAAAAGGGCAATCCATATCGTTACACGGTAGAGAAATTCGGGTATGAAACCAAGAGCGGTACGCTGAATGTCAAGGGTAATGCGGACAATGATAAGAAGAGCGTGACCCTGAAAAAGCTGCCGGTCTATAAAGTAAACTTTACAGTAGAAAAAGCAGCGGGCGGACAGGATTCCACGCCGGTCATCACGGTGACCAGCAAGGATGACAAGGATGCCGATCTGGAAGCGGATGAGGACGGCGACTACCACTTGCCGGACGGCGACTATTCCTATAGTGTTTCCTGTTCTGGATACAAGACGGTTCGAGGCGAGTTTACAGTTTCCGGGAAAGACCTGACTGTAGACGGCATCCAGCTTGAGATCCAGACTTCCTGGGACGGGGAATCCTATACAGAACCTGCTAAGAACGGTCAGGGGGTTTACCTGATTTCCAGTCCGGACGAGCTGATGTGGGTCGATAAAAACGCCAAGATGACCGATTCAGCGAAACTGCTGGCGGATATTACCATCAATGAAGATGTGTCCGGTTCTGATGCGACTTCACAGAAGTACAAGTGGACACCGCTCGGAACAGACAGCAGCAAATATACAGGAACATTTGACGGAAATGGACATACGATTTCAGGACTGTATATCAACAGCACAGCGGCCAATACGGGTATGTTTGGACGTATCGGCAGCAGTGCCGTTGTGAAGAATCTTACGCTGGCAGATAGTGTGATTCGCTCTACAAAGAATTATACAGGCGCGATCACAGGATACATCGATGATGCAGCTTCCGTTACAAACTGCCATACAAAGAACAGCGTACAGATAACAGCTGCTAAATATACAGGGGGAATAACAGGGTATCAGGACGATACCAGTACGCTCACAAGATGCTCAAATGCTGCAGAGGTAACCGGGGCGAATAACGTGGGTGGAATTTCCGGTTATAACTGGAGTAAGTCGTCTGCATCATTAACGGATTCCTACAATCGGGGGAGTGTCAGTGGAAGCAATCTGGTTGGCGGTATTTGTGCACAGATCTATATTGGCGGAACGGTCAGCAATGTATATAATTTAGGAAATATACAGGCCTCCGGAACGACTGGAACTCCAACTGCAGGAGGAATAACAGGAGTATTCCGGTCTGGAGCCATTAAATCCGCGTACAATGCAGGGATCGTGAAAGCAACAGCAAAGGGCGGTGTGGCAGGACGGCTGGAAGCTTCGAGCAGCAGCAGAACCGTGCAAAACGTATTCTATTCCGATGAATACGAGGCTGTTGGCAATCTGAATGGCTGCACGATTCAAAACGGCACCGCGACCGCCAAAACTTCCGACGGGCTGAAAGCTCTCACCAGCGAAGACCTGGGCGGCGGCTTTGCAGCAGATACCAATGGGATCAACAGCGGATATCCGGTGCTGGCATGGCAGAACGGGACTGTGAAATCCGACGATCCGGAAAAGGACGACAACGGATGGCAGGGCGAAGCGGCCAAGGATGCGCCACAGCAAAAGGACGGCGTATATCAGATCGGAAAGCCGGCAGAACTGGCATGGTTTGCCGAAAAAGCTGCACAGGATTCTACTGATCTGAAAGCTGTTTTGACAGCAGATCTGGATCTCAACAACAACGTTTGGACCGGCATCGGCGGACAGACTGCAGACACGGGCTTTGCAGGAACTCTGGACGGTGCGGGACACACCATTAAAAACCTTTACCTGAAAAACGGCAAGGGACTGATCCCTTACAACAAGGGAACAGTGAAAAATCTGACGCTGGAAGGCCTCCTCAAGGGCGGAGATGAAACCGCCGCATTGACAGGAACCAATGCGGGAACTCTGGAAGATATCACTTCCAGAGTGGCTGTAACGGGAGGCAACAAGGTTGCCGGGATCGCCGGAAACAACACCAAGGATGGCGTCATCAAAGACTGTCACAATACGGGTGCAGTGACCGGGGAATCCTATGCGGCAGGTATCGTGGCATATAACGAAGGTTCTGTGTCGGGATGCAGCAATACGGCTGTGATCACTGCCGGAAGCACCTTTGCAGGAGGTATCGCGGCGGCTAATACCAATGCTGTAAAGAGTGAAGCGGCAAACGTGAGCAAGTCTGCCAACAGCGGACATGTGATCGTTAGCTCGTCAGCAGAAAGAGCTTATGCGGGCGGCGTCGTTGGCTGGAACAACGCCAGTGTCAGCAGCCTTTACAATACAGGAAATGTAGTCAGCCAAGGCGGCTATGTAGGCGGATGTCTGGGCTGCAATACGACGGGTTCTACGGCCAAAAGCCTGTATAACCTGGGGGATGTAGCCGGTTCTTATGCCGATACGGAGACGGGAGAAGTCTTCAATGTAGGTAGTGTCATAGGCGGAGGTGTGGCAGGAACAGACTGCTGGTATCTCAGCTCCCTGGCTATCGCAGATGCGGACAGCTCCAGCGCCAATAAAGCCGATGCAGGAACCATTAAAAACAAGGCAGGAAATCTGGCTTCCCTGGCGGGCAGCAAGGAGACTCTGACAGGAACTGTAACGCTGCCGGAAGACGTTCAGGCGGGAGAAACTATCAAGGCCTCCTACACTGACGGTAACGGCCAGGATCCGATGTTCGTCTGGTACAGAGACTGGGGCGGAGAGGAACAGGTCCTGGGCTTTGGAGAAAGCTTTACCGTTCCGAACGATATGGTCGGCGTCAAGGTTTATGTCAAGTGCATGGACGGGGATCACTACGGCATCAAGACGGCAGAGTCCGGCAAGGTGCAGGGCATGTCGGGAACGGTCAAGATCCAGGGACAGGAAGTCGCGGGACACACCTTGACGGCTGTTTACAAGGGCAGCGAAAAAAAACCGAAATACCAGTGGTATCGTGGATCGAAGGCAATCGACGGTGCGACTAATGAAACATATAAACTGACCGACGATGATCTGGGCAGGGAAATTTCCGTTCGCGTGACGGGAAGCCTGGCAGGCTACGTGGAAGCCAAGACGGGCACTATCAAGGAGGGCGCGTCGGCAGGCATCTGGTCGGAGGATCAGTGTAGTGAACCGGCAGTGAAATCCGGTGTGTACCAGATCTCCAGTGAGAAGGAACTGAAGTGGTTCGTCAACGCCGTCAACGGTGGCAATACTGCAATCAACGGAGCGCTGACGACAGATATTGCCTTGAGTACTGCTGAGGGAACTGCAGGCAACTGGTACCCGATCGGCAACGACAAGAACTCCTACAAGGGAACTTTTGACGGACAGAATCACAGAGTCACAGGCATGGTGATCCGCGGAGAAAAGAACGAGCAGGGATTCTTTGGAAATATAGACGGCAAGGGAACTGTTAAAAACTTGAAGATTTCCGGAGATATTAACGTGACAGGCGATAGTCTCTCCACCGGTGGTATCGCTGGATATCTGGAAGGTAAGATCATCTACTGTGAATACAGTGGATCGGTTTCCGGGGGTATGTACGTCGGCGGTATCACAGGTCAGACCGGGCTCAACGCCAAGGTGACGGAATGTCGCAATACAGCATCGGTAGCTGGTACACAGAGTATCGGTGGTATCACAGGCGCTGTATCCTATGGAACTATCAGCAAGTGTATCAATACGGGAAGCGTCGGAACGGAGGACAAGAGCCAGCAGGCTGGCGGCATCGTAGGACTGATGTCCAACTACGCAGTCGTGGAAGGCTGCTACAATACAGGAAACGTAATCGGTAAAAAGAATCTGGGCGGTCTGGCCGGTGAAGCGACGGTCTGCGCCGTGCCGCAGGGCTGCTACAATATCGGAAGCGTAGCGTCCGGTATCAACACAGGCGGTTCGGTAGGCAGCTATACAGGATCTGCCTATATCAGTCAGACAACGGGAAGCTTCTACCTGGCTGAATCCCAGGCAGCGGCAACGGATAAAACAGCGACAGGCGCTTCTTCGGCAACCATGAAGAAAGCTGCTTTTGTGACAAAGCTGAATCAGCAGATCGGTACGGAGTTCTTTGCAGAAGATACGGAAAAACTGAATGACGGATATCCGATTTTAAAATGGCAGACAGAAGGCTCTTCTGAAGGAGGAAATACGACGACGCCGGAAGATCCGGACAAGACCGAAATCAGCGTAAGCTTTGGATTAACAGGAGATACAGTTCACGGTGAGAACGGAAAGCATACAGGCGACGTGACCTGGATCGATTCGACATCCTATAAGATGAAGAAGGGTGCAACGGCACAGGATCTCTTCGAAAAGGCCCTGGGAGATGCTGGTCTGGACTATGAAATGTCTGGCAACAGTTATGTATCGTCTATTACCAATGCAAAAGAAAAAGTTACGTTAAGCGAGCTGTCCAACGGACCGTACAGCGGATGGATGTACACCATCAACGGTAAATTCGTGGACTACATGAGCGCTGTTACATTAAATGACGGCGATGTGATGCAGTTCTTCTATGTGGATGATTATCGCACGATCGACTGGGCGGGCAACAAGACTCCTCAGGAAGCTGCGGATGAAGTTGCGGCCATGATCGAAGCTCTTCCGGATGTGGATAAGCTGTCGCTGGACGATGCGGCGGCTGTAGGCCGGGCACAGAGCGCCTATAATGCACTTTCCGATGAAGCTAAAGCTCTGATTTCCAAGAACCTGAAGGCGAAGCTGGATGCGGCCGTGGCCAAGATCGCGCAGCTGCAGAAGACCAACCAGAAAGAATTCGATAAGATCTATCAGGAGACGGGAAGCAGTCAGGCAGCTCTGGCATCCAAGGCAGGGCTGACGGCAGGAACATCCGGCGGTGAATGGGTCGCACTGGGACTGGCACGTTCTGGATCCATCAGCGACACGCTGGCGGAGCAGTACGCACAGGCAGCATATCAGTATGTGAAGAAAAAAGGTTCTTCCACTATCAGCGACAGCAAGTCTACGGAGAACTCCCGTATGATCCTTGCGCTGACGTCCATCGGCAAAGATCCGAGTGACGTTGCTGGATATGATCTGCTGGAACCATTAGCCGATCTGGACTACGTGAAGAGCCAGGGAATCAACGGACCGATCTTTGCACTGATCGCTCTGGATTCTCATGATTACGAGATCCCGAAGGCGGTGGCAGGTAAGACGCAGACTACGCGGGAAGCTCTCATCGATGCCATCCTGGCGGCACAGTTGAGCGACGGAGGCTGGAATGTCAATGGAAATGGTGCTGACGCAGATATGACGGCCATGGCGATCCAGGCACTGGCTCCATATTATAGCAGTAATGCGAAAGTAAAATCGGCAGTAGATGATGCATTGAAGCGGTTGTCCAAGATGCAGGAAGTTAACGGCGGATATACATCGTGGGGCACTGCTAATGCGGAATCGGTGGCACAGGTCATCGTTGCACTGACAAGCCTGGGCATCGATCCGGCGTCCGACGGCCGGTTCATCAAGAACGGCTACAGCACCTTGGATGCGTTGGCGACCTTCTATAATGATAAGGGCGGCTTCAAGCACAGCCAGAGCGATACCACATCGTCTAATGGCCTGGCCACGGAACAGGCCTACTATGCGCTAGCCTCCTGGTATCGGCTGAAGGCCGGGAAGACGTCTCTGTACGATATGAGCGACGTAACGACGATGTCTAAGATCATAGAGAAAACCGTGGTAAACGGTGGAGATTCTGCAAAGGATCCGAAGAAGGATACCCTGGCTTCCGGCAGCTCTCTGACAGCTTCCGGCACGACCCGGTCCATCACGAAGAAAGCCACGATAAAGCTTGGCAAAATGACGGAAGCTGCAAAGGCGGCGCTCGACAGGCTGGATGCTGTCGTCAATGCGAAACTCCCGCAGAACGCGAAGGAGTATACCGACGATCAGATCAGGCAGATCCTGGATGCGTATAAAGCCTACAATGCCCTTTCCGTATCGGAAAAGAAAGCCATCGAGGCGACGGATACCTGGACGGCCTTTACAGAGATCACACAGAACCTGGGCAGCATGTATCATTACGATGAAGCGACCGGTATCGATGTGAGAGCTACCAGTGCAGAAAACCTGCCGTGGCACATCAAGCTGGTGGCGACGCCGAAGACGGCAAGTGAGAAACAAAAGACTAAGGTGCAGGAAGCGCTGGGTGATAACAGCGAACTGTTCACCCTGTACGATATCCACTTCGTCAATACGCTGGATAACAGTGAGTGGCACCCGAATGGTCTGATCCGCGTCAAGATGCCGATGGTCAGCATAGGAGACTATAAGACACCGGTCATCGTGCATATCGCTGACAGTGGCAAGATCCGTCTCATCGAGGGCCACGTGGATTCGGCAGGAGGCACCATCGAATTCGAAGTATCCGATTTCTCCCTGTATGGGATCGCAGGATCCGATCAGTCCATTGATTCCCTGCTGGGAGCACAGGCAGCCCGTGACGTGATGCCGTGGATCATCGCAGGAGCTATCACAGCGGCGATCCTGATCGCTATTATCGTCATGAGAAAGCGGAGAAACAAGAGGGGATTTTATGAGTAATGAAACCAGCGGATATGAACCGCCTAAAACAGAGAATTTCAAGTTTTTCAGTCACAGACAATGCGAATACTTCCCGTGTCACCAGCTGAAAGGCGGTATGGCAGAAGAGGACTTCAACTGCCTTTTCTGCTACTGCCCTCTCTATGCTCTGGGCGAGGACTGCGGCGGTAATTTTACTTACTATAAAGGGGTCAAAGACTGCACCGATTGTCTGATCCCTCACAGTCACAATGCCTACGATTATATCACTTCACGCTTCGGTGAACTGGTGGTGCTGGCGCAGGAAAAGGAGCCGGTAGACAGTCCGGAAAAAATCTGATAGGATGGATCCATGAACAGACAGGATGCATTTTCGGGGTACAGCCCGCAAGTCAATTTCATATTTTACATCGGCACCGTATTTTTTACGGTGCTGATTGTGCATCCGACGTTTTTGATCTGTTCCCTGGTGCTTGCGGTCGTGTATTATCTGCAGGTCCGAGGGCGGCAGGGGCTTCGGACGATCGTTGGCATGATCCCGGTCTTCGTGGTGGTCAGTGCAATCAATCCGCTTCTCAACACCGGAGGCGACAGGGCCTTGTTCTATCTGGGACAGCGGCCTTACACGCTGGAAGCCCTGTATTACGGCATGGCGCTGGGATGTATGTTCACAGCGGTGATCCTGTGGTTCGCATCTTATAATAGAACCATGACAAGCGATAAATTCATGTTTGTATTCGGGCGAAAAAGTCCCGTGATCTCCATGATCCTTACTATGGTGTTTCGGATGGTGCCGGGATTTCAGCGAAAGGCGCGTCAGATCACAACGGCCCGCAGGTGTATCGGACGGATGGAAACTGGATCTTCGCTGCAAAGCAAACTCCTGCCGTCGTTTGTGGTGGTTTCGGCTTTGACGTCCTGGGCACTGGAAGGGGGAGTGATCACGGCGGACAGTATGCAGAGCAGGGGCTATGGAAGCGGAAAGCGAAGCGCGTTTTCCATCTATTCCTTTGTGAAGCGGGACAGACTGACGGTTTGCCTGATGGTCCTGCTTATGGCGGGGATCCTTGCGGCTGTGCTCCGAGGCGGGACACGTGCATCCTACACACCGGAGCTGCTGGTGTCAGGATACGATGATCCGTGGCTTTGGATCGGGAGCATCTGCTGGTTTGTATTTTTAAGTATTCCGGTCGCAGTTGATGTAGTGGAGGAAATGCGATGGCATGTTTTGAGATCAAAAATTTAAGTTTTTCTTATCCGGGAGCACCGGGCGGAGCATCCGAAGGCGATCGGGAGCACTCCGGTGTACCGGGATATTTTGATACGCCGAAGGCTTTGCAGGATATCGATCTGACGGTAGAGGACGGGGAATATGTTTTGCTGTGCGGCAAAAGCGGCTGCGGCAAAACGACTCTTTTGCGACACTGCAAGACGGTTCTGACGCCTCATGGAAAACGAGAAGGGAAAATACTGTTTCATGGCAAACCCCTTGAGAAATCCGATCAGCGGACGCAGGCGGCCAGGATCGGCTACGTCATGCAGGATCCGGACGCTCAGATCGTGACCGATAAGGTGTGGCATGAACTGGCTTTCGGACTGGAAAGCCTGGGGATGGATCAGAAGGCCATACGGCTTCGAGTGGCGGAAATGGCCAGCTATTTCGGGATACAGGACTGGTTTTATAAAGATGTGGGGCAGCTTTCCGGCGGGCAGAAGCAGCTGCTGAATTTAGCATCCATCATGGCCATGCAGCCGGACGTACTGATACTGGACGAGCCGACAAGCCAGCTGGATCCCATCGCAGCGGCGGACTTTCTCAACACTGTCCGCAAGATAAACCTGGAGCTGGGAACGACTATACTGATCACGGAGCACCGGCTTGAAGATATCTATCATGCGGCCGACCGGGTGGTCGTCATGGATCAGGGGAAGATCCTGACGGATGGCACGCCGAGACAGGTCTGCGATTTTCTGCAAAGACGGGAGCACGAGATGTTTACGGCCATGCCGGCGCCGGTGCAGGTGTATTATGGGATCGATGGCGTAGCGGCAGAAAACTGCCCTCTTACCGTGAGAGAAGGCCGCAGCTTTTTAAGCGGTTTTTTTGCTGGACGAGATCCGGAGTCGCTGGCGCAGGAGATCGAAGTTTCAGATCGTCATAAATCAGAGGGAGAGCTGGAAAATTCCCCATTATCCATCGTCATGAAGGAAGTCTGGTTCCGCTATGAAAAGGATACGCCGGACGTGCTGCGAGGCGTGGATCTTGAGATCCCCCAGGGCAGCATCTTTGCAGTAGTTGGAGGGAACGGTACGGGGAAATCCACTATGCTGAAGAGTGTTTGTGGTGTTTGCAGACCGTACCGCGGCAAGATCTGGATCGAAGGGAAACGTCTGGATAAATATAAAGGCGGGAAACTTTTTGCTGGAACTTTGGCCATGCTGCCTCAGGATCCGAAAAGCGTATTCGTGAAGAAGACGGTGAGAGAAGAACTGCTGGAAATGTGCGACGGACGTGCAGCAAACGGAGCGGCAGACCGGAGCGCAGTTTCCGAAGAAGAGCAGATTCTGAAGATCGCGGAACTCTGTGAAATCGATGACCTGCTGGATCGCCATCCTTATGATCTTTCCGGCGGGGAACAGCAGAGGACAGCCCTTGCCAAGGTTATGCTGACGGACCCGAAGATCTTATTGCTGGATGAACCGACCAAGGGTATGGACAGCTTCTTTAAACAGAAATTTGCGAGAGTGTTAAAGCGTTTGCAGACAGAGGGCGTAACCGTCGTTATGGTATCTCACGATGTGGAATTCTGCGCACGGTATGCAGATCTGACGGGGATGTTCTTTGACGGGAGTATCGTGACGGTCAACACACCGGAGAAATTCTTTGCACGCAACAGCTTTTACACGACGGCGGCAAACCGCATGAGCCGTCACATATTTCAAAATGCGGTCAATGTAGAGGATGTGATCGATCTATGCAGGAAAAATCGATAAAAGAGAATAGGGCGGGGCGCAGATCTGTGAAACAGTGGATCGCGCAGGGACTTGTGATCATCGGGATTCCGGCAGTGCTGCTGCTTTCCTGGCAGATGGGTGATCGGAAATATTATCTTACCAGTATGCTGGTTTTATTGTGCGCCGTTGCGGCATTCTGGCTCAGTTTCGAGAGGCGCAGACCCAAGACGAGGGAAATGGTGCTGATCGCTGTGATGTGCGCGATCGCTGTGGCTTCGCGGGCAGCGTTTATTATGTTCCCGCAGTTCAAACCTATTGTGGGGATCGTCATGATCTGCGGTATGGCTCTGGGTCCGCAGGCCGGTTTTATGACCGGAAGCATCAGTGCTTTTGTCAGCAATTTCATATTCGGACAGGGAGCGTGGACGCCGTGGCAGATGTTTGCCTTCGGGCTGGCAGGGCTTTTGGCGGGATACCTTTGCAGAGCGGGCGTGATGACCAGCAGAAAGCGGCTTGTGACAGCACTCATCGGCGGCGGGATGATCCTGGTTCTCATTGGACCCATCCTGGACACGTGTACATTGTTTACCATGAGTTCAGTGATCAATACAGAGGCGGTGGGAACGGTGTATCTGTCGGGGCTGCCGTTCAATGCTGTGCACGGGGCGGCGGTATTTCTGACCCTGCTTATTCTGGCGCATCCGATGATCGAAAAACTGGATCGCATCAAAGTCAAGTATGGACTTATGGAAGCGGAGTAGATTATGAAATTCAGCAGTTATCATCCTGTGATCAATTTGATATATTTTGCAGCAGCGCTGACAGGGATAATTCTGTTTCGTCATCCGGTTTTCCTGGCTATTTCGTTTGCGGCATCCTTTGCCTGGTCGGTGAAGCTGCGAGGAAAGCGCGGATTGATCTTCGATCTGTGCCTGGTGCCTCTGATCCTGCTGTATGCCGGGGTGTATGCGTCTTATAATCACTTTGGCGTGACGGATCTTGCGACCGATTTTATCGGTAACGAAATCACTTTGGAATCCATCGTCTACGGGCTGGTGCTGGGGACGACGGCGGCGGCTTTCTTGATGATGTTCAGCTGCTTTCTGGCGGTATTTTCCGTGGACAAGATCGTTTATCTTTTTGGAAAGATCTCTCCGCGGCTTTCTCTCATGCTGTCGGTGGCATTGCGAATGTTCGGTCGGGTGCGAGTGCGAGCGTCTCAGATCGAAACGGCCCGGCGGGGATTGGGTAAAGGCGTGCACCAAGGAAGCCTCTGGCAGCGAATGAAAAATGGAGTACGGGAGTTGTCGATCCTGATCACCTGGATGCTGGAAAGTTTTATCGAAAGCGGATTTTCCATGAAGAGCCGGGGATGCGGCCTTCGAGGGCGGACGGCGTATTCCATCTATCGGTTCGACAACCGGGATCGTAGCCTGGTTGTAGTGCTGGTTGCCTGTCTTGGCGGACTGGCAGCGGCTTTGATGCTGGATCAGACACGGGTCTACTACGACCCGGAGATCATCTGGAATCGGGTGACCTTCTGGTCCTATGTGTTCTACGGCATCTATGGAGCGTTCCTGCTTCTGCCTATGGGACTGGAACTGTCAGGGCAGTGGCGGTTTCGGAGAGAGAGGAAGAATATTTAGTTTCGATTGATTTTCTGTGAGAATCGTTTTATAATAATGATACAGAAGGGATGCCGGGAGTCTGACGGTCAGGTCAGACTAGGAACGGTCGCTCCCTGTTGAGTGTGCAAAACACCCGTCGGGGCATATGGACGGGTGTTTTACTTTATAGTAAAACTATTTACGCCCGATCTGTACGATCAAGGCGATCAGAGCAATAACGAACATCCCGAATCCCAATAGATCGGAAAACGTTAAGTACACTGAATCACCTCCCTTCTCAGGGGGCAACCGTCCACCGTATCCCGGCAGTCTTCTGCAGGAATAATATACCATATAATGACAAAAACTACAAGTATAATTTTAACAATACGTCATAGTAGCGATACCTTTCGGATCCTTCCGAAGTCTTCGCTGTTTTTTATTTTTTGCACATTTTACAAATATTTAACATAGCGCCTGGGTCTAAATCATAGGGAAGAACAGGTCTTGCCAGAAGTAGAGCAAAAACACAAACTCTCATGAAATGTGCAGGTACCCGCCGCAAAACCCTCATAAAATGTGTTGTATATAGTTAAAACATCCTCATAAAATGTGCAGATGCATGTTTCTTAACCCACCCTTAACATTACCTTCAAACTTAATATCGAATTAACAGGGCTGTTAAACGTAAGTTAACACAGCCCTTTTATAATAAGAGCAATAAGAATAGATAATTAAGATCAGAAGGAGAAACTAATGAACGACGCTTTTCAGATCACATTCGGCCTGCTGGGCGGGCTGGCAATCTTTATTTTCGGCATGAACATGATGAGTGAGTCGCTGCAAAAGGCGGCCGGGGAAAAGATGAAGAAGATCCTGGGGATCCTTACGGTGAATCCGGTGATGGGGGTCCTGGCAGGAACCATTGCAACGGCGGTGATGCAGAGCAGCAGTGCCACGACGGTCATGGTCATCGGGTTCGTCAGTGCAGGGCTGATGACCTTGAAGCAGGGCATTTCCGTTATTCTGGGAGCCAATATCGGGACCACGATGACAGCACAGCTTCTGGCATTTAACATCAGTGATTATATTTTCGTCATTATTTTCGTGGGCTTTATCGTGTCTTTCGTCTTTAAATCAGAAAAAATCAAGAGCATCGGTCAGACGATCTTCGCATTCGGGCTGCTGTTTGAGGGCATACAGATCATGAGCAGCGTGATGAAACCGCTGGCGGCAAGTCCGGTTTTCATCAATATGATCGATCACGTTTCCGGAATGCCGGTGCTTGGCGTACTGGTGGGAACGCTGATGACTCTGGTGGTGCAAAGCAGCAGTGCGACTATTGCGGTCCTGCAGAACTTTGCAGCGCAGGCAGGCCCGGATGGCGTTTCCAGCATCATCGGCCTGGCGGGTGCCATCCCTGTTCTTCTGGGGGATAACATAGGAACGACGATCACGGCGCTGTTAGCGTGTATCGGTCAGAGTCGTGATGCAAAGCGCACGGCGCTGGCTCATTGTACTTTCAATATAACAGGAGCTTTTCTGTTCATCTGGTTCGTGAAGCCGTATGCTCATTTTATCCAGGCGATCTCTACGAAGGGCCCGGAAGTTGAAGTCATTGCAAGGCAGATCGCTAACGCTCATACGATCTTTAATATCACCATGACGCTGATCTGGCTGCCTCTGATCTGGCTTCTGGTGAAAATCGTGGTAAAGATCCTGCCGTACAAGGAGAAGAACAGCAAACAGAAGGAAGTTCCGGTTTTCCTGGATCCGCGTCTGATCTCGCAGCCGGCTGCTGCTATGGAAATGGTGGCGCGTGAGATCCTGCGGTGCAGCGGTATGGTGGAGCAGATGATCCATCGGCTGAACCACGCCATCGAGAGACAGGATCTGCGCCGTGTGGATTCTATCCTGAGACAGGCAGTTGTTATAAGAAAGCTTTACGACAATATCGTATCGTATCTTTCCAGTCTTTTTTCTTCCGGTTCTATGACGGAAGAGCAGGCGACTCAGACAGCGGGCATGATGTACATATTGAGCGATATCGAGAGGACAGACGCCCTTTGCACAGAGGCGACGGAGTCTTTGCAGAGTATCCTGGAAAAGAAGCACAAGCTTTCACCGGAGGCTGTGGAAGATCTGTGCCGGGGATTGCAGATCATAGAAGATATGTATCAGAATGTGCTGGAAGTTATTCGGACAGGTAATGGTGAGGATGCGCGGAAGATCGTTCATAAAAAGGATAACGTGCTGGATCTGACTCTGAAGCTGCGTAAAAATCACATGAAGCGTGTAAAACAGGGAGCATGTGACGCGGAGATGACAAGTGACTTTACGAGGATCCTTCACAGTTTCGATCGAATCGGCAATTCCTGTGCAAACATTGCGGATGCTGCACTGACAGGAGTCAGCTTTGAGTCGGTTTTGAAATAAAAGGATAGAATTTATCCCGGAATCTGTGATATACTAAAACAACTTGGAAATTCAATAGATGAAGAGGGGATTTTTTATGGAACAGAAGAAACGAAAAAAAGGAATGATCATCGGAGGGATCATAGCAGCAGTTGTGGTGATCGCTCTTCTGGTGTGCTGGCTGATGGGTCTTTTTGGCGGGATCAGCAGCGTGAAGGCGGAGGAGATCGCCAGAGACGATGCAGGGCTTGGCGATGCACAGTATTCCATCGCAGTGGACAAGACTTTCGATGACGGCTGTATGAAATACGATGTGACCATCGTCAGCGATGGCATTCTGTACAAGATAAATGTACGCAATGGCAAGATCACCGGCAGAGAAAAGCAGGATACTAATTACGGACAGGATGATTCTGGTCAGCAGGCGGTGCAGACGACGGATATCGGCATCGAAAAAGCGGCAGAGATCGCATTGGAGAATGTTCCTGGAGCAGATGCGGACTGCATCATGGAGATGGATGTAGATACGGAACACGGGGCGATCGTGTATGAGATCGAGATCAAATACGATGGTTCGAAGCACGAGTTTGAAATCGATGGCGCGACAGGTAAGATCTTAAAGCGCAGCGACGAAGGCGCAGCGAATTAAAAAAGATGTAAAGAACCAGGCAGGGATTGATCCCTGCCTGGTTCTTTAAGAGGGGTATTATCCATACAAAGATGCATTCATATGCTTCTCTGTACTATTCATTTCATTATTATTTACAAGAGTTTACAAGAGATTTTTAAACGTACTTTTTATATAACCTTTGACCAAAGCCGCATAATATTTCATTTGGAATCGTACCAGATGCTTTTGCGATGTCGCTTGCTGTGATCTGATTATTATTGTCAGAACCAATAATGGTCACTTCGTCCCCCTCGTTTATACTGGACAATTCCGTTACATCGATCATGGACTGATCCATGCAGATATTTCCTGCAAATGGTACGATAGTCCCGTTTACAATAGCTTTAGCTGTCGATGAATATGCCCTTGGCAGACCGTCTGCATAACCAACGGGTATAGTCGCTATTAAGGAGTCTCTTTCGGCGATAAATTTTCGATTGTACCCGATGTAAGTTCCTTTCGGAACTTTTTTAAGCTGAATGATACTTGCCTTTACAGACATGGCAGGTTTCAATTTTAGTGCACTTTTGTTCACTTCATCAGATGGATAGTAGCCGAAAATGATCAAACCGGCACGAACCTTGTCGTAGTATGTTTCCGGCATATCAATAATGGCGGCGCTGTTCGCAAACGTCTTGACAGGAAGCGGTATTCCACAGCTTTCTATCTTCTCAGCAAACTGTTTGAATCTGTCTGCCTGCCAGTGTGCATATGTTTTATCTGTTTCATCAGCAGTTGACATATGAGAGAATAAGCCTTTGATTTTAAAATTTTCCAGCTTGGACATCTGCAGGATCTCGTCTAAAGCGTCAGAAGAATCAGGATTGTAACCGATTCTGCCCATACCTGTATCAACTGCAATGTATCCGCTTATGGTTTTCCCTTTTTCGGATGCGATCTGTGAAATCAGGTGCGCATTTTCAAGGGAACACACTAATGGGGTCAAATCATATTCAACGATTGTTTCGGTCAGTGAATCCGGAGCCAGACAGAACGGCACCAGTTCCTCGCTGGTAAAACCGGCTTTGCGAAGTTCCATGGCTTCTGGAAGAGTAGCTACTGCAAAGGAATGAATGCCGTTATCAGAAAGCAACTTAGCTATTTTTACGGCACCATGACCATATGCATCTGATTTGATCACGCCCATTATCTTTGATGCATCTCCAACTTTGTTGATGATTTCCTTGATATTGTAATCAATGCAATTAAGATCGATTTCTATCCAGGCAGCTCTGTTTGCTTCTACATGCATAGTTTGTATTGTTTCGGTGAGTAAACACCTTCTCCTTTCATAAGTTGTACTTCTACTGGATGAACATTCTTACTGTCATTAATTCTCTTGCGGACTTTGCAACAAATCTGACGGTATTCGAATCGATTTTTTTAACTCCGGGATAGTAGCTTGCCGTGGATGCATCGGACAATTCTTTGAATGTCATTTCTACTTCATAAGTTTCCGGAAGCTCTATTTTACATTCTTCCAGCTTATCCAACGACTCGATCAGCTTTGTTCTGATAAGATCCTGAGCCGCTTCTGTTGTTAATGTAAGGACGCAGGAATCATTATTGTCTTTTACAACGGCAGTTGATACGGCAGGATTATAATCGTTGATCCATGAGCAAAGCCCTTTGTCTCCGCTTACCATGATAACAGGTACACCGTATTCAGCTGCAACAAAAGCATGGAGCAGATATTCGGAAGTTACCATTCCGTTTATCGTCATCTTTGTCAGTTTTCGGGTCATTGTATGAGCCAGGGGGTTTCCGGGCATAGAGGCTCCGGTGTGGAAACCAATAAATGCTGCTGCATCAAAAGTCTCATCGATTCCCTGAATCATCATATCCGGATGACCACCATGGTTTCGGATTACCTTTACTCCGTTTGGAAGCTTTGAAAAATCGATGTTTTTCCCTTCAAAGTGAGAGTCCTTTAGATACACTTCTGCTCCTGCGTCTAAAAGAGCCTGACATGCAGCTACCACTTCGCGAGTCATTTCTTCGGTAGCTCTGTCATAATTTTTGTTTCCTGGATAGATTTCTTCCCATGTTGCAACGCTTGCGCAACCTTCCAGGTCTGCTGCTAAAAAAATCTTCATTTCTTCCTTCTTTCTGTGCTGTTAATGAATGATCGACCAAACGATAGCACCATAGTAGTTTCCGAGGATATAGCCCAGTACGCCTACCATCATTGCCGGTACAATCATCTTTTTCCAGCCCTTTGAAATCGTATATGCCATTGCTGTTGCAGCACCACCGATATTGGCATTCGAGGCGATAACAATTTCTTCAATACTGAATTTCAGCAGTTTACCAAAGACAATGGTGACAAGCAGATTTACTACAACGATGATTGCACAGTAGAGTAACAGAACAGGCGCCTGCTGTATAATAAGAGGAATGGAAGCAGGTACGCCGATTACCGTCAGGAATAAATAGATAAAGAAGAAACCTATATCCTGGGATCCATGCAATGATCCGCAGTAATTCGGCATAAATGTTGTTATGAGAACTGTGATCGTTGTGATCATTAAATATTTGTTGGATAAAAGAGTGGCTACGATTGCCATAGCTCCGCTGTCTGCAGTAATAACACCTTCGAAGAATGTGCAGATTCCATTTCCTACTGCACAGATCACAACTGCAGTACCAAGTGATAAAGCAATGTCTTTTAAGGAAACCTCTTCACGTTTCCAGTAGCTTGCAGCTCCGTTTTCTTCTGCAGCAGCTCCACCGTTTGCTTCAAGCTCGTCAATATGCGGATGTGGGAAGTGCTTTCTGAAAAATTTCATGTTTGGAATTGCAATAAGTGCAACAAACAGGAGACCCATAAGCAGATTATCTGCAACAACCAGTGCGGATGTTGTTCCGCCACTGAGGTTGGTCATATCGGCCATTGCTGCAAAATTTCCGGGACCGCCTGTGTAGGAACCTGTCATCGTTGTCGCAACGGCTGCAGATTCATTGCCAATAACGCCAGCCAGTGAAAGGTGCGCTGCTATGGATCCTAATACGGTACCAAAACCTGAAATGATGAAAATTACTACTGTTTTTCCTGCTTCTCGCCAGATCTTTTTTAAATTCGAACTGAAGAGCATAAGTGGAATTGACATTGGAACAACGTAATCCCAGATCGCATCATAAACGGATGATTCCTGTGGGATTACACCGATGTTGGAAAGAATCAGTGTCCCCAGGAGTGCGATGATCGCCCCTGAAATCTTAGATGCCCATTTGTATTTCTGTTCGAGCCAAATACTTACTGCTGCCCAGCCAATAATAATGGCCCACAGCGCCCAAGTATTGTCTGCACTGATTAAAGTATGTGCCATGATAACCTCCTATTCACATTAACTACCAGTGTGCAGACCTTTTACTCTTACATCAAATAAATATTTAAGAGTAGGCTGCATTTCCGTTGCATGCATTATTTATTTACGATCGTTAAGTGTATGTTAACTCCATAATTAACAAATGTCAATTATAAATTTACACATTTCTTTGACAATTCAGCTAAAATCGACTAGAATATAATATAACTTTTATATTTCAATGAATAAATGGAGACAAGAATGAGTGATATAAATCTGGGAATAGGTCCGCTTGTAAAGAAATATCGGACCATTAAAGGCTACAGTATTCGCGAACTGGCCAGAAACATCAATGTCACGGCATCGATGTTAAGTCAGATTGAACGGGATATTGTAAATCCGTCGATAAATACATTAAAGGCGATTTCAGTGGAATTAGGAGTTCCAATGTATAAATTTTTTATGAATGATGAGGATGAACAGAAGCCTCCGGTTGTTCGGAAGGGCGACCATCAACTGCTGGGAAGTCAGTATGTCAATGTTAAGTACGAGCTCCTTACACCAGATGTGAAGGGAGACATTGAATTTTGCAAGATGCTGATCCCGCATCAGGAGAAGGAAGATGATTATATTTTTTCTCATGATGGTGAAGAAGACTGCTATGTGATTTCAGGAAAAACGGATGTATATATAGACGGCGTAAAATATACGATAGAATCAGGAGACAGTCTGAGAATTCAGCCGCATGTTCAGCATAAATGGTTTAATCCATATGGAGAAACCTGCGAATTGATTTTTGCCTTGACGCCGCCAACTTTTTAGCAGCATATGATTATTATGAAGGGAAACAGTATATGGAATCATTAAGAGAATTATTTAAAATAGGAAAGGGACCATCTTCGTCTCACACCATGGGACCGGAGAGAGCAGCAAAGATCATAAAAAAGAGATTCGGAGAGAATGCTGAATATGTTGTGGATCTTTATGGCTCCCTTTCTATGACGGGGAAAGGACATCTGACGGATTACATCATCCATGAAACGCTGGGAGAAAACTGCCAGGTGAATTTCTGTGAAGAAACCCTGCCGTTTCATCCTAACGGTATGGTGTTTCACATTTATCAAGATGGTAAGCTAAAAGATGATATTACGGCATATTCTGTCGGCGGAGGATCCATCGTCTGGGAGGGCGAGGATGATTTTAGCATGTCAAGAAAAAATGTATATCGTGAAAAGAGTTTAAAAGAGATCCTGGAAACTCTGGATCGAAATGCTTATTCTTTTTACGATTATGTGATGGAGCATGAAAATGCTCTCTTTGTTGATTATCTGTATGAAATACTGGATACGATGTTTGACTGCGTGAAGCGCGGACTGGAAAAGGAAGGGACGATCCCCGGCAAGCTCCAGCTTCCTCGTGTAGCCAAGCAGATGTATACGCAGGCCATCAATCTGCCGGCAGGAAGTGAACGGGAAACGCTGATCCTCAGTAGTTATGCATATGCGGTCGCAGAAGAAAATGCATCAGGGCAGACCATCGTTACCGCACCGACCTGCGGTTCCAGCGGGGTTCTTCCGGCCATCCTGTATTACTGCTATAAGCAGCTGAATGTAGAGAAACCTCGGCTTATCAAGGCTCTTGCCGTTGCCGGTGTTTTTGGCAATGTTATCAAGAACAACGCCAGTATTTCCGGAGCTGACGCAGGCTGTCAGGCAGAGATCGGAAGTGCCTGTGCGATGGGTGCTGCACTGTATGCCTGGATCCTGGGACTCAACAACAGTCTGATCGAATACGCCGCAGAAATGGGGCTGGAACACAACCTGGGCCTTACCTGCGATCCGGTTGGCGGCTATGTTCAGATCCCGTGCATCGAGCGAAACGGCTACGCAGCACTTCGAGCCATCGACTGTGCGATCTACGCCAAGAACCTGGGATACGTCCGTAAAAACAAAGTATCCTTTGATGCCGTAGTAAACGTAATGAAAAACACCGGTCACGATCTGAACAAGGCCTATAAAGAAACCTCTCTGGGCGGACTGGCTCTGGAGTTTGATTTGTAGGAGTGCCTACTCCTCCCAAAACAGCTCATCCAGGGTCTTATTCAGCACCTTGCAGATTGAGATACATAATTTAATAGTCGGATTATAGTCGCCCTTTTCGATGGCATTGATGGTCTGGCGGGAAACACCCACCAGATCGGCCAGAGCCTGCTGAGAGAGATCTTTGGCAGCACGGGCGGCTTTTAATTTTAGATTTTTCATTGGTTAGTTTGCCTCCTCATCCTCTTCTTCGTCCTTGACCGGAACCAGCTTCCGGATAAGAAGAATAAGCAGTATCAATGTCAGCAGACCGGCACACATGAAGTTGACCGTAGACACAGTAAGGATCCCGTTTTCTATCATAGGAGTACCTTGCCGGACAAAGGAAAAACCAGCGATATAATTGATCACAGCGAGGACACCCAGTAGGATCAGATAGCGTCTGGCGTTGAAATTCAGTGCGAAATACGCCCCGTTCCAGATGCAGTAAGCCGCGAATATGGCAAGTCCCACGCAGGCATTCATAAAAGCAGAAACGCCCGGGGCAAAGAGACTGCTGTCCAGCCCGAAGCTGATAAGAGTATAGACTCCGTTGTAGATCAGGATCCCGTAAAAACCATATTTATATCCTTTCCCGATCAGAACAAGCTGACGTTCATCGTAGCGATCTTTTTTCTCCCCGTTGGTATGCAGTTTACGTGCAAACAGCTTTACCAGGATCACAGCGATCAGAATTCCCACCAGTATCCCGGCAACATAACTCATATTCATATTCATAAGAACCACCTCCTTGTCATTGCGAATGTAACACTATCTGATCATAAAGTATCATATGCCATACGTAATGTCAAGTATATTTTACAAATTGTAATCCGCATTGCAATCCGCAGCCCTTTCGTGTAAAATAAAATCTGTAGTTTTAAAAGCGGTAAATTGGGGACACCACCTTGTGCCGCTATATAAAAGCCGGATCGGCAGAACTCTTTGCAGTTTTATGCAAAGGATCCTGCTTGAGTTCCGGAGATCTTCGGGTTATCCCGGAGAAGGCGTCGGCAAGAAAAACGGGAAGCCTGCGGCTTTCCGGAAATGACAGCAGCTCCCACTGCTGTCTGTTTTGCTAACGTCTGATTCCTATAGTTTTGATCATGTGAATAAAGAATGGAGGCAAAACAAATGAGAAACTATACGACGCAGATGGATGCAGCACGAAAAGGGATCCTGACACCGGAAATCAAGACGGTGGCGGAGAAAGAACACATGGATGAAGACAAGCTGATGAAGCTGGTGGCAGAGGGTAAAGTTGCGATCTGTGCCAACAAAAATCACACCTGCCTGAGCGCAGAGGGCGTAGGCAGCATGCTTCGCACCAAAATCAACGTCAATCTGGGTGTTTCCCGTGACTGCAAGGATTACGATGTAGAAATGAAAAAAGTGATGAGCGCGGTAAATCTGGGCGCGGAGGCCATCATGGATCTTTCCAGCCATGGAGATACCCAGCCGTTTCGTCGCAAGCTGACCAGCGAATGTCCTGTTATGATCGGGACTGTTCCGGTCTATGACAGTGTGATCCATTACCAGAGAGATCTGGCAACTCTGTCTGCACAGGATTTTATAGATGTGATACGAATGCACGCAGAAGATGGCGTGGATTTTGTTACGCTTCACTGCGGGATCACACAGAAAACCATCGAACAGATCAAGAAACACAAGAGAAAGATGAATATCGTCAGCCGCGGCGGAAGCCTGGTATTTGCCTGGATGAGCATGACTGGCGAGGAAAATCCGTTCTATGAACATTATGACGAGATCCTTGATATCTGTGAGGAATACGATGTGACCATTTCCCTGGGAGACGCATGTCGTCCGGGATGTCTGGCTGATGCTACCGATGTTTGTCAGATCGAAGAACTGGTCCGCCTGGGTGAGCTGACGAAACGAGCATGGGATCACAACGTTCAGGTCATGGTAGAAGGTCCTGGACATGTGCCTCTCGACCAGGTGGCAGCTAATATGAAAGTGCAGCAGAGCATCTGCATGGGAGCACCGTTCTACGTGCTGGGACCGATCGTAACAGATATCGCACCGGGATATGACCACATCACATCTGCCATCGGCGGAGCGGTAGCAGCAATGAGCGGAGCATCATTCCTGTGCTATGTTACGCCGGCGGAGCACCTTGCGCTGCCTGATGTTGAGGACACGAAACAGGGTATCATCGCATCCAAGATCGCAGCTCACGCAGCGGATATTGCCAAGGGCGTTCCCGGAGCACGCGACATCGATGACCGCATGGCGGACGCACGGCAGAAACTGGACTGGGAAGCTCAGTATGAATGTGCACTGGATCCGGAAACGGCGAGAGCTATCCGCGACAGCAGAGCACCCGAGGAAGATCACGGAGATACCTGCAGCATGTGTGGCAAGTTCTGTGCAGTGCGCAGCATGAACAAAGCCCTGGCAGGAGAATATATCGATATTTTATAAAAGAAATATCTCTTTTTAATGAGGAAAGGTTGGTAGTAACATGAGCTATTCGGAACTGGTAAAGGAATTAAAACTGGAAAACCGGCTGATGGCAGTCACAAGAGTGCACGCGAAAGACGAGACGGTGAACGATATCTTTGGATGTGTCTATAAACGGTTTGAAAGAGTGCTGAACGGGGAGACTCTTGTATTAAAGGAAGGTTCCTGCAGCTGCGGGGGATTCGATCACAACAGCGGTCTCAACGACGAAAAACCGAAGATCCCCGGTGGATTCGGCGTATTTCTGTCCTATGGTTCCGACCAGCAGTGGACGCCGCCCGGCGAAAAATTCAAGTGCGATCCACAAACGGCAGATGCTATGTTCCAGCAGCTTCCTAAAGACGTGATGGATGGTTTCGATGCCATCAGATTCGAGCCATACAAGGAAGGTATGAAGCCGGATCTGGTCGTTGCGTTCGTGGATCCGGATCAGCTTTCCGGTATGCTGGTGCTTCATGGCTATAACAAGTCGGCTTACGATACCGCTATCGCCACGACAGTCTCAGGATGTGCGTCCATGCTGCGGATCCCGTTTGCAGAGATGAAGAAGGATCAGCCGCGTGCGGTCATAACAGGAACTGACCTGGCGCAGCGTCATCTGATCGATGAAAATCTGGTAGCGCTTTCTATCGCCGGATGGGAGTTTGACCAGATTTTAGATATCACGCAGGAGTGTTACTTCCACTCGCCGGTCTTCAAAAAGATCCGCCTGCGGATCCATAAGGACGACGCTGTTCCTGAAAAGAAATATACATCATTAGCATAGCAAAGGAGCTGACATCATGGACTTGACGATCATAGCCGGCCCTCTGATAGGGGCAGTTATCGGATATTTCACCAATTATCTGGCAGTCAAAATGCTGTTCCGTCCGAGAAGAGAAATCAAGATCGGCAGCAAAACACTGCCCTTCACACCGGGAGTCATCCCGAAAGGAAAGCCGCGGCTGGCACGGGTGATCGGGCGGACGGTCGCAGACACCCTGGTCACAGGCGAGGATATCAGAAAGAGCCTGCTGTCGGACTCTATGCAGGAGGCTGTGGCAGATAAGGCAGAGTCCATCCTGCAAAGCAGACTGCAGACAGCAGTCTGCCGTCTGACCCGCTGGGATGACAAGGAGTACGAGACGACAAAAGAAAAAGTGTGCGATAAGCTGAGCCAGGAAATCTACGAAACCGTACTGCAGATGCCTTTGCAGGAAAAAATCTCGGAATCCATGCTCCGGTATGCTCAGGAAAAGCTGGCGGAAATGGGCGGAGACGGCATGATGGGCGGCATGATCGCCATGATGCTCCCGCCGGAACGTCTGGCATCGATCATCGAGCCTGCAGGAGAGAAAATGCAGAAGTATGTGAAAGACCACGGACTGGAATACATCCGCCCGGCTCTGGAACAGAAAGTCGATGAGATGGGAGAAAAATCCGGAGTTCAGATGCTGTATGACTTTTCCATCAGCAAGGATATGGTGCGGAGTACCGTGAAGTCTTTTTATGCCCATGCAGTGGAAGATCATATGGACGGATTCATGCAGAAGATCGATCTGGCGTCGCTCATCGAGGACAAGATCAACGCCATGGATGTCATGGAACTGGAGAACATGGTGCTTTCGGTCATGAAAAAAGAGCTCAATACTATCGTCAATCTTGGCGCGCTGATCGGATTTGTGATCGGCATCCTGAATATTTTTATTTAAGTGCGACTCTTGAAACATGGTAGAAAAAATAAGGAATAAAGGATATGAACGAATCAAATTATCAATTCCGGGGAACGGACGATTACATTATCAGCGATGATCTGATGCTGACGGCAAATATTGCCATCAGAATGAACAAGCCTCTGCTGGTCAAAGGCGAACCGGGCACAGGCAAGACGGCACTGGCAGAATCCATTGCCAAGGCCCTCGGAAGGAAGCTGATCGTCTGGAGCATTAAATCCACCACGAAAGCGCAGGACGGGCTGTATCAGTACGATGTGGTCCGGCGGCTCTATGACAGTGAGCTGGGCAATGAAGGTGTGGATGACGTCAGCAGATATATCAAAATGGGCAAGATCGGCGAGGCGTTTTGCGCTGATGAGCAGTGCGTCTTGCTCATCGATGAGATCGACAAAGCGGATCTGGAATTCCCCAACGACCTTTTATGGGAGCTGGACCGTATGGAATTTTATATCCCGGAAACAGACGAGACCATAAAGGCGAAGCATTCACCCATCGTTATCATCACATCCAATGCAGAGAAAGAACTGCCGGATGCTTTCCTGCGCCGGTGTGCCTTCCATTTCATCGAGTTCCCGGACGAAAAGCTGATGCGGGACATCATCCTGGCGCATTATCCGGACATTGAGACGGAACTGATGGATCAGGTGCTGGACGCCTTTTTCTACGTGCGGGAGTACTTCGAGCTGAAGAAAAAACCGAGCACCAGCGAGGTGCTGGACTGGATCGGCGCACTGAAACTTTCGGGAATACCGACGGATAAACTGAGGTCCGACCTGCCGCTTTTAAGCTTCCTTATCAAAAAGGATGAGGACCTGGAAACGGTAAAACAGAGCACCGGCGGCCTTCGCGGAGGACTGCGGTAATGTTCCTGGGATTTTTGCTGTTCCTGCGAAGCGGCGGATTCAAAGTGACGCTTCACGACTGGATGTCTCTTATCGAGGGACTGCACCAGGGGCTTCACGGTCAGAGCTTCCACGGGTTTTATATCCTTTGCAGGACGCTGCTTGTCAAGACGGAGAGCGATCTGGACAAGTTCGACGAGATGTTTCACCGATATTTCAAGGCTGTAGATCCTGTGAAGATCTCGCAGGAGATCCGGGAGCTTGCAGCGCAGCCTGATGTTGCTGCAAAGGTATTTGCCGGGTATTTTCAGAAGAATGGCATGCCCCTTGGTGAAGCGATGCTGCAGATAGAAGAACGTCTGGCAGAGGGCAGAGAACTTTTATCTGCACCGGTGGCGGTAAATGCTGCAGCCGCATTCGGCAATGCGCCAGGTGGGACAGGAGCAGGCCCGGGAACAGGTAATGGTGCCATGATGCAGGGAGCAGGTGGAAAGAGTATCGTTCATGCGCGCGGAGACAGACGGTTTCGCGACTGGCGGACCGACTGCACCATCGAATCAAGACAGTTTCAGATGGCGTTCCGACTGCTGCGGGAACTGTCACGCAAGCTGGAAACCAGCGAGGAAGAGCTGGATATTCGCGGTACGATAGATCATACCTGCAGACGGGGCGGGATCCTGGACATCCGGATGCAGCCGCCGCGAAAGAACCGGCTGAAGGTCATGATCCTCATCGATTCAGGCGGATCTATGCGGCCTTACGAGCAGCTTTGCAGTCTGCTGTTTCAGTCGCTGCATAAGGCGAATACTTTTTCTGATCTGAAGATCTATTATTTCCATAACTGCCTGGAGCAGAGGGTCTATGAAGACCCGGAAGTGGATCCGGCGAAAAGCATTAAAACCGACTGGATCCTGCGGAATATTTCCAGCGAGTACAAGGTCATCTTCGTGGGAGATGCGGATATGGCGATCCATGAACTGATGGATGGTTCCGGCAGCAGCTGGGCGACAGCTTCCGGCGATGGCATCACCTGGTTCCGAAGATTTCGGGAGAAATATACTCATTCCATCTGGCTCCATCCCCAGGAGCGGGAGCAGGAGCTGGCGTGGATGCCGGAATCTTTCGTTGAGATCGAAAAAGTTTTCCCCATGTTCCGGCTTTCCATCGACGGACTTAAAGACGGGATGTACAAGCTGATGCGAGGGAACTAATGAGACGATTTCCCCGCTCCGGACGGCCAGAGCATTATTTTATTTATCTGCGGGAGGTATAAAAATGATCAAGACATGCATGGACAACGTGCGGGAAAAGGCACCACTGGTCCACAACATTACAAATTACGTTACTGTAAACGACGTCGCTAACGTCCTGCTGGCATGCGGAGGAAGTCCCATCATGTCAGATGAACCGGACGACGTGGAGGATATCACATCCATCTGCGTAGGACTTAATATCAATATCGGAACACTGAACAAGAGAACCATCGAGAGCATGTTCCTGGCCGGTAAAAAATCCAAAGCGCTGGGGCACGTACTGCTGCTGGATCCAGTAGGCGCAGGGGCAAGCAAGCTGCGGACGGAAACGGCCGTGAAGATTTTAGACGAATTGAAACCGGACGTGATCCGCGGGAATATTTCCGAGATCAAGACGCTGGCTTTGGGAAGCGGCACCACCAAGGGCGTGGACGCCGATGTAGCTGACGCCGTGACGGAAAGCACCCTGGACAACGCCGTAGCCTTTGCAAAAAACTTTGCAGCGAAAACCGGCAGCATCATCGCCATCACCGGAGCTATCGATCTTGTTGCAGACGCGGAAAAATGTTACGTTATCCGAAACGGCAGAGCTGAAATGGGGCGTATCACCGGAACGGGATGCCAGCTTTCAGGCATGATGACGGCGTTCCTTGCAGCAAACCCGGAAAACAAGCTGGCTGCGGCAGCTGCAGCGGTGTGCGCTATGGGATTTGCCGGAGAGATCGGCTGGAGCCGCATGGCAGAAGGAGATGGGAATTCAACGTATCGTAACCGGATCATCGATGCGATCTTTAACATGGATGGTGAAACCCTGAAAAGAGGAGCAAAATATGAAGTGCGCTAAAAAAGATCTATTATTATACGCTGTGACTGACCGGCGGTGGCTGGCAGACGGTGAGACATTATATCAGGTGGTGGAACAGGCTATCGACGGCGGAGTGACTTTCGTGCAGCTCAGGGAAAAAGAACTGGCAAAAGACTTGTTCCTGGAGGAAGCCAAAGAGATCAAGAAACTCTGCAATGCCCGGAAGATCCCGTTCGTCATCAACGACAGCGTGGACATCGCATTAGCCATGGATGCCGACGGCGTCCACGTGGGACAGAGCGATATGGAGGCCGGAGACGTTCGGGAGAAATTAGGTCCGGACAAGATCATCGGTGTGTCAGCGCAGACTGTGGAGCAGGCGAAGCTGGCTGAGGCTCACGGAGCGGACTATCTGGGTGTGGGAGCGGTATTTGCGACAGGCTCCAAGGATGACGCAGTGGAGGTCGGCTCCCAGACGCTTCGGGATATCTGTCAGGCGGTCAGCATACCAGTTATCGCTATCGGTGGCATCAGCAAAGAAAATGTCTCTCAGCTGACAGGAAGCGGGATCTGCGGCATCGCGGTCATCAGCGCGATCTTTGCACAAAAAGACGTGAAGGCAGCATCGAAAGAACTTCACGATCTGACGGCAGAAATGGTGGCAGCACCCGCGGAGGCTTTGCAGGAATAAAGGATATAAGGAGCGAGAATGAACGACAAGACAAAAAAACGATGTATCCGGGGAGCGATCTTCGATGTGGACGGAACGCTGCTGGACTCCATGAAAATCTGGGACAATGCGGGAGAACGCTATTTGCAAAGCCGGGGCAGGCAGGCAGAACCGGGGCTTTCCCGGATCCTGTTCTCCATGAGCCTGGCAGACGGCGCGACCTATTTAAAAGAAACCTATGAGCTGCCGGAGACTACCGGCGAGATCCATCAGGGGATCCTGGATATCGTGGATGCATTTTATCACGATGAGGCACAGGCCAAGGCAGGTGTGCGGGAGTTGCTGGAAGCCCTTTCTGCAAAGGGCGTTGCCATGACCATCGCCACGTCCAGTGATAAGCGGCAGATCCGCAGTGCGCTGGAGCGCCTTGATATGGCAAAGTATTTTCAGGAGATCTTCACCTGCGGTGAAGTGGGCGTCAGTAAAAATGAGCCGGTGATATTTCACCAGGCGGCTGCACTCATGGGGACTGCACCGGAAGATACCTGTGTCGTGGAGGATGGATTGTATGCTGTCAGAACGGCCAATAAAGCGGGGTATTTCACCGTAGGTGTGTACGACGCTTCCAGCCGTGACGACTGGCAGGATCTGCAGAAGGAGGCGGATCTGGCACTGGAATCTCTGGAAGATGTGCAGAGGATCATCGAAGAACTCGCAGTATGATTTATAGTCAGAAAAGGAGAGGTTATGAAAACAGCATTAACGATCGCTGGCAGTGATTCCAGCGGAGGCGCCGGTATCCAGGCGGATATCAAGACCATGGCTGCCAATGGCGTGTATGCTATGAGTGCGATCACTGCCCTGACCGCACAGAATACGACTGGTGTATCGGATATCATGGAGGTGACGCCGAAGTTTCTGGGAGAACAGATCGATTCTGTTTTTACAGATATCCGACCCGACGCCGTGAAGATCGGCATGGTGGCATCTGCGCAGCTCATCAGCAAGATCGCTGAGAAGTTAAAGGAATACGATGCGAAAAACGTGGTGGTGGATCCGGTGATGGTAGCGACCAGCGGGGCGAAGCTCATCAGCGATGATGCCATCGAAACGTTGAAAACCGAGCTCATGCCTCTGGCGGATCTTCTGACTCCAAACATCCCGGAGGCAGAAGTGCTTGCTGATATGAAGATCGGAAGTGAAGCGGAGATGGAGGCGGCGGCAGGGATCATCAGCCGGAAATACGGCTGCGCCGTTCTCTGCAAGGGCGGACACAAGGTGAGCGATGCCAGCGATCTGCTGTGCACAGAGTCGCAGCGCATCTGGTTTCGGGGCGAGCGGATCGACAATCCCAATACCCACGGCACGGGATGCACCCTTTCCAGCGCTATTGCATCGAATCTCGCTAAAGGCTTTTCCATGGAGAACTCCATTGAGCGCGCTAAGGCGTATATCACAGGAGCTCTGTCCGCCCGGCTCGATCTGGGACAGGGCAGCGGGCCGATGGATCATACATTTGATATCAAAAGTGCTTTTACGGAAGAGGCTGCTGAATAAGGAGATGCAGTCCTGCGGATTTGCATACCTGCGGGTTTGAAGAACCGATCTGGGGGAGTTTAGAATCATGAATTCCCATATTTGATTTTTTCGAAGCTATATGGGAACTGCAAAGCGGAAAATAGTTAAAAATCCGTATACAGTATATGTTATAGTTCCCAAAATGACGTAAAAATTTATTAACTGGGAACTGCCATTTTTTATCATGTAAATATATTGAAAAAAACTTCCCATCTTGATGTTTCTTTTTGCAAAACGGGAATCCAAAGAGGAGCATGTTGCTCGCAAACAGCAAAAAATCCAAATCAAGGCTGATTTTTTTGGGATATGGGAATTCATGATTTGTTGTGAGGATAGAGCGTGCAGTACCCTCAGAGATAGTGATACCGTCATTTTTTTCAAGGAGTTCAGTAAAATGGCGGATATTCGTATCAAAATACTTGTTTTCGTAAAGCAGGAGTATCTGCTGTCTGATATCGTCAGGTCTGGTATGTGCAGGAGCTCTGCCTTTGTTGCCATGGGAAAAGGCTGCTTTTCCACGTTCACGATATGCTTTGATGAGTCGGTCGACAGTACGTCTTGTGATCCGAGCTCTATTGCAGCTCTGTCCTTGTTGCCGTTGGTATCGACCAGTTTTTTGATCACTTCGTATTTTTTCTGTTCATTCATTGTTAGCATAACCTTTCTGATAATGTCCACCTCGCTTTCACGAGATAGTATACTATGTTTGTCCTGTTGAGACATTTTCTTTTGCGATACATTAAGACATTATCATATGCGAAACATAAAGGAAAAAGTAGAACTGCAACAAATCTTGACACTGGAGAAAAGAGATATTATAATAGCACATAGTTAGTAGCCACTAACTAACAATCAAAAAACAAACACTATAAGCATAAAACCACTGCAGTGCTTGATAACAAATTAGTGCATACAGCATCGGGGCCGGATGCTGTATGTCAATTTAAAAGATTACAAAGGAGGCAGGCTTGATTTTAAATTTAAAAAGCAGGGTCGCATATGTTTTAGCGGTCGTCCTTGTGGTGCTCTTGGGAATTACACAGGTTGCGCCAGCATATGCGGGAACGGAGAGTGGTACAGACGGTCAGGAATTCGTTATAGAAAATGGTATTTTGAAATCATATACAGGAACAGACAGCAAAGTAACAATACCTGATTCAGTTACAGAAATAGGAGAAAACGCTTTGAAAAACTCAACATGTACAAGCGTTACAATACCGAATTCTGTAACAAAGATAGGCAAGAATGCATTTTTTAATTCACAGATAACTGAGATCGACATACCGTCGTCGGTTAAAACGATTGACAGTATGGCGTTTTATGCAGCAAGGATCAAAGCGGTAACTTTTCATGAAGGTCTTGAAAGTATAGGGTCCGGAGCTTTCAGTGAAGTATATTTCCCGGCGGGGACAACGATCGAAATCCCGGCAAGTGTATCCAGCATAGGCGGTGATGCGTTCGATAGTCTTGGGCTCAGCAAAAACGAATCATCTACAATCAAAGTCAAGGGAAATGATACGACTCTTGGAAGCGGATTTGTAGCTTACTATAACAATGTCAAGGTATATGGACATAAGAATTCGACTGCTGACACATATGTAAGCTCGTTAAAGACCTCAAAAGGGGATAAGTGCACACTCGAATTTGTAGATATAGACAGTGCTTTGGATATTGCTGTTGAATCGGTGACAGTCACTCCGAAAAATATTGGACTTTCAACAGGCGGTGAGACCACCCTTTCGGCAAAGGTGCTGCCTGAAAATGCAACAAATAAAAAAATAACCTGGAGCTCATCGGATAATAATATCGCTACTGTTGATCAGAATGGTAAAGTAACTGCCGCAGCGGCAGGAACTGCAAAGATAACGGCAGCAGCGGGAGATAAAACAGGCGAATGCGTTGTTACAGTGAGCGATCCAGATGATTTTGAGATCACAGATGGTGTCCTCACCGCTTATAACGGCAGTGATACGAAAGTAATAATCCCTTCCGGTGTTAAGGAAATTGCCGCAAATGCATTTTCTAAAGGGACAAAAATCACAGAGCTTACGGTTCCGGAAGGCGTTACTAAAATCGCAACGAAGGCGTTTTACGGTATGAATGCTCTGGAGACACTTAATCTCCCGGCATCGCTTACAACGGCAGGCGGTTCGGAGGAATCGTGGTTCGGAGAACTGTTTGTCAGCGTATCTAACACAGGGACCCCACAGGGAATTCCAGTAAAGCTTGCGTCGATCAACGTGGCAGAAGGTGGCAAAACTTATTCTTCAAAAGATGGCGTGGTTTACAGTGCGGACGGAACGACACTCTTATACTGTCCCGCAGAAAAGACTTCTATCAGCTTTGATAAAAACACAACGACTTTTGGGAAATATGCGTTTTACAAGAGTAAAATAAATTCTATGGAACTTCCGGAAAAGCTTGAGACCATAGGAGATGCAGCGTTTTACTCTTCATCGGTTAAATATCTGAAATTCCCGGATACTGTCAGAAAAATAGGGAAAAATGCATTTTTCAATGCAGCAATACAGTCTGTAAGTCTTAACGAAGGACTGGAGACGATTGGCGGACACGCTTTTTCGGCAGCTCACATAGGAGGAATAACGATTCCGGCATCTGTAAAGAGTATCGGCGAGTGGAATTTCGATTATGACTACGGAACGGATAAATATATTGTAATAAAAGGATCAGATACAACGATCGGCACATCTGCAATTCCATCCTGGTATGCTGTTGATGTGTACGCTCCATCGGGTTCTAAAGCGGAAGAGTATGTAAATAACGCAAAAGCGTCAGGCAGCAGCAAACTGAAATTTCACCCGATCGATGAATTTGTGGCTGCAACTGAGCTGAAAATCAGCGACTCTTCATTGACCCTTAGCAGGCAGGAAGAGAAAGCGCTCTTGGCTTCTGCAAATCCGGAAGGTTCCCATATGCCGATCGTATCATGGAGCAGCAGTGATACCAAAGTGGCAACTGTGAACAGCAAGGGAACTGTAACGGGAGTTCAGCCGGGAACGGCGGTGATTACTGCCAGAGCAGGTGATCTGACCGCTCAGTGCCAGATAAAGGTTGTCAAAGAGGCCGAAGAGAGCGACTTTACCATTTCGAAGGACGGACTGATTACAGGATATCTGGGAACTGACATGAGCAGGCTGCAGATCCCGGAGGAAGTGAACGGGACTAAGGTAAAAGGAATTGCAGAAGGTGCATTCAAGGATCAGACGGCAATAAAAGAAGTCGTTCTGCCGAATGTTTCAATGTCTATAGAAAAAGAAGCTTTTCGCGGTTGTACGAATTTAACTGCTGTGAATTTTGACAAAGTGACCAAGATGGGAGAAGCTGCCTTTGCAGAAACGGGTCTTAAAAGCATCAAACTGGGCGAAGGACTTACATCAATTCCGAAAAAAGCCTTCCTGTCATGCAGAGCGCTGACTGATGTTATCCTTTCAAAGACAGTGGAATCCATCGGAGAAAGTGCATTTTCCAATTGTAAAGCGCTGACAAAAATAACGCTCAATGAAGGACTGAAAACCATCGGACAGGAAGCACTTTACATGACTCACATTTCAACACTGCATCTGCCATCTACATTTGAAGATATGGGTGGATCCTATATGGGAGATGTGTTCGAGGTTGCGGGAAAGAGTCCTGCGGACACGGCGATGAAGACTATCACGGTTTCTGATGATAACCCTCTTTACAGCAGCCATGATGGTATACTTTATAATAAAAATGCCACTAAAGTGGTGTTCTGCCCGAGAGGCGTGACAAGTGCAAAAGTACTTGACGGAGTTACGGAAATCGGAGACATGGCGTTCTTTATGTGTTTCGATCTGGAGTCCGTAAAGCTGCCGGATACGTTGAAAGTGGTTGGAAAAGGTGCATTCCAGTATGATGAAGCACTTACGGAGTGTGAACTACCGAAGGGCCTTGAGACGGTGAAGGATTCTGCTTTCTTCGGTGCAGAAAACTGGACTGGTGTTGATAGAATTCCATCAACGGTAAAAACAATAGGTGCATATGGTTTTGCAGAATGCAAAGGCAGCAAGCTGACAATTCCGGAAGGCATCACAAAAATCGAAGAATTCTCCTTCTGGGGATATGAAGAAGGTCTGGAGGAAATCAATCTGCCGTCAACACTCAAGATTATCGGAAACTCAGCATTTTCATGGGCCAAGGATGTGAAAAAGCTGGTGATTCCGGAAGGGGTCACTTCGATAGGTGCAGAGGCGTTTGCAAGACTGGATTCGCTGGAGAGTCTGACATTGCCATCCATGTTGCAGGAAATCGGATCGAAGGCGTTTATGGGCAAGGAAGGGAGCAATATGCTGAAAAGTGTGTACATCCCCTCCTCAGTAACCAGCATTGCAGATGATGCATTTCTTAATCGTGAGGACACTGTGATTATGACGGACAGCAAGGATAGTGCTGCAGCAGCCTTTGCAGAAGCGAACGGATTTGAGCTGAAAATTGTTTCGAACCCGGAACCGGTCAACCCTGATAAATCTGAAAAACCGGCGAGCGGTAGTGATCTGAATCATGGAAATGGTGCAGACAAGAATTCCGCAGGTCGATCAACCGGAAAGGCAGCTGATAAATCGGTTTCAACAGGCGATTCCACTGATCTGGCATTATGGATTGCCCTCATGCTGGCAGGGACTGCAGGATTAGCAGGGACAGCAGCATACGGTCGCCGGAGAAAAATGAATCGCTAGCACAAATCGTCTTGTATATACTGAATAAAAAGGGGGCGGATTGCAGAATGTGCAGCCGCTCCCTTTGCGGTAGTGTGCCGGGCATGGCACAGTTCTGGCGGGTGAAAGTCTTGTCACGGGTATTTACCGCCAAGTGTAGCGAACCATAAGCCGAAAGCAGCAATGCCAAGGGGAAGGAAGTGGTGTAGCAAAGCCGGCGAGTCTACGAACAGAAATCTGCTGATATAAAAAGTGCTTTCACGGAAGAGGCTGCTGAATAAGGAGATGCAGACCTGCGGGTTTGAAGATCTGCGGGTTTGAAGACCTGATCTGGGGAGTTTAGAATCATGAATTCCCATATTTGATTTTTTCGAAGCTATATGGGAACTGCAAAGCGGAAAATAGTTAAAAATCCGTATACAGTATATGTTATAGTTCCCAAAATGACGTAAAAATTTATTAACTGGGAACTGCCATTTTTTATCATGTAAATATATTGAAAAAAACTTCCCATCTTGATGTTTCTTTTTGCAAAACGGGAATCCAAAGAGGAGCATGTTGCTCGCAAACAGCAAAAAATCCAAATCAAGGCTGATTTTTTTGGGATATGGGAATTCATGATTTGTTGTGCGTGAGGATCCGCCCGACCTGCCAGGATCCGGATTTATCAAACCTGCTAGACCCCGGATCCGCCCGACCTGCCCAACTATCCGTGAGCGCATTGACCTTACAGCAAATATATGGTACGATAAACGGAGCTTGTGCTTTTGGCACAGGCTCTACTCATTTATGGAAGCAACACGTTTCCGGAGGATGGAGAATCAAACAAAAACACGAAAGGACGGGGAGACCATGCCGGTAACCGATTTACTTGAAAGAAACCATAAGCTTTACAGCGATGAAGTCGCTCTCGTAGAGCTGAACCCAATGATGAAAGATCACAGAAAGACCACCTGGAAGGAGTACGATCTGGTACAGCAGACATCCTCGACCCCTTATCGAAGAGAAATCACATGGAGCATCTTTGATGAAAAGGCTAATAGAGTTGCTAATATGCTTCTTTCCAGAGGGATCAAGAAGGGTGACCGAGTAGCGATCCTCATGTTCAACTGCCTGGAATGGCTGCCGATTTATTTCGGGATCCTGAAGACAGGTGCCATCGCCGTACCGTTCAATTTCCGGTTTTCGGCGGATGAAATAAAATACTGTGCTGATCTGGCAGAGGTGCATATCCTCATGTTCGGTCCGGAATTTATCGGACGTATAGAATCTATCGAAGAAGACCTGAGCAAGGGCAGACTGCTGATTTACGTTGGGGACGGATGCCCTACCTTCGCGGAAAGCTATCGTGAACTGGTGGCAGACTGCTCAAGCCAGCCGCCACTGGTGCGTCTTGATGATGATGACGATGCAGCGATCTATTTCTCTTCGGGAACAACTGGATTCCCCAAGGCAATTTTACATAATCACGAAAGTCTGATGCAGGCTGCACAGATGGAACAGAAGCATCACGAAACGAGTCGAGACGATGTGTTCCTGTGCATCCCGCCTCTTTATCACACCGGTGCGAAATTCCACTGGATGGGAAGCCTGTGTGCAGGCAGCAGGGCTGTGCTCCTTAAAGGAACGACACCGGAGATCATCCTGGATGCCGTTTCCAAGGAACACTGCACGATTGTGTGGCTGCTGGTTCCATGGGCTCAGGATATCCTCGACAGCCTGGATCGCGGCGATATCAAGCTGGAAGACTACAATCTGGATCAGTGGAGACTTATGCATATCGGTGCACAGCCGGTACCACCATCATTGATCACCCACTGGAAAGAATACTTCCCGAATCATAAATACGACACCAACTACGGCCTGTCGGAATCCACCGGACCGGGATGCGTTCACCTGGGTATGGAAAACATCCACAAAGTCGGTGCCATCGGCGTGCCGGGCTATCGCTGGAAGTGCAGGATCGTGGACGAAAACGGCGTGGAAGTGCCGCAGGGAGACGTAGGGGAACTCTGCGTCAAGGGACCTGGCGTCATGACTTGCTACTACAACGACCCGGAAGCTACAGCCAAGGCTCTGAAGGACGGATGGTTGTATACCGGCGATATGGCCATGCAGGACGAGGACGGATTCATTTTCCTGGTAGACAGAAAGAAGGACGTTATCGTCAGCGGTGGAGAAAATATCTATCCGGTACAGATCGAAAACTTCCTCAGCGCTTACGACAAGGTGAAAGACGTTGCAGTCATCGGTCTTCCGGACAAGCGTCTGGGCGAGATCACCGGTGCCATCATCGAAGTCAAAGACGGTATGGAATGCACCGAAGAAGAGATCGAGGATTACTGCAAAGAGCTGCCGCGCTATAAGCGTCCGAAGAAGATCATCTTCGCAGAAGTGCCGCGTAATGCGACCGGCAAGATCGAAAAACCGGCTCTCCGTAAAAAATACGGTGCAGACAAGCTGGTAGAACAGCAGAACAGAAGCTAGAAGAAAATACTTAAAAAAGGTGATAGCTTAGAATGCCAATACCACATAAGGATGTTTTAATTTAATGCCTATACGGTGCAATAGTGATTTTCCGCGGCGGGAAGCTATCCCGCAGTGCAAGAACCAAGCAGTTCGGTATGGTGATGCAGGATGTCAACCATCAGCTTTTTTCGGACAGTGTGAAAAACGAGTGCTTGTCGGCCGATCCGAATGCCACCGATCAGGAGATCGAGAATCTGCTGAACAGCTTTGACCTGCTTGACTGCATCGACCGGCATCCGCTTACCCTGTCTGGCGGACAGCGGCAGCGGCTTGCCATCTGTCAGGCAATTATGGGCAAAAAGAAATTTTTGATTTTTGACGAGCCGACAAGCGGATTGGACTTCCGCCATATGTGCCAGGTGACCGAATGGTTGAAGCAATTGGCACAGCACGGTTATATTCTGTTTGTCGTCACGCACGATTATGAATTTCTGAACCGGGCGTGTAACTGCTATGTCCGGATAGATAAGATAAATTGATCGGAAAAATGAAAAAACAGCGACCTTGAACGGTCAAATTTGCTTTCAGTCCTTCCATAGCAGCAGCAACCCCCACACCGATTGCCTTACCGGTGCGGGGGTTGCTGCTCTTATTATGTGTTATATCTGCATTTGATTCCTGAGCTTTTCAAGCACCGGGATTTTGTCCCCGACATACCAATCGTCGCAGCAGTTTAGCGCTTCGGTCTGCGTTCGGATAAGCCTTGCATGTATAATTTCAGTAAGGGAACGGTCAGCTTTCGCTGATGCCGTTGCCGCTTTACTTTCTTCCCACCAGCAATGTTGAGCCGCAGAGCATCAGGCGTCCGGCTTCCTTCAATGTCATGAAGCTGCCGCCGGTCGTGTCGATCAGCTCCACGCGCTCATAGCCCATATCCCTGAGCTTTTGGACAAATGCCTGCATATCACCGTATC
>ERZ857998.468-NODE-468-length-57328-cov-3.751227_pt1 | contig 57328 bp, 57 predicted proteins | sample MGYA00519954_ERZ857998 | MGnify/ENA primary metagenome ERZ857998 (study PRJEB31778, sample SAMEA3449424) | human gut metagenome | biome: human gut; feature: human-associated habitat; material: faeces | place: United Kingdom | collected 2010/2012 ...
TCGGCATGGAAGCGACCGACCTGTGGTTCGACCCGCTGTTCCTCGTCGTCAAGGGCATGCAGGACAAGCAGATGGAGGTCCTGGAGGCCATCAAGCTGTTCAGCGACGAGGGCCTGAAGTCCACCGGCGGCCTCTCCAACAACTCCAACGGCGCGCCGAAGGCGGTGCGGCCGGTGATGGATTCGGCGCTGGTCGCCATGGCGATGATGCAGGGCCTGACCTCGGCTATCGTCAACCCGTGCGATCTCAGACTGATGGAGACCATCAAGAGCTGCGACGTCATCAAAAACCACACGCTGTATGCGGACTCCTATTTGGAGCTCTGATTGGAAATACAAGAACAGGACCCAATTTAATCAATTTCAGGAGGTTCATTCATGAGCGCATTGACAGATTTGATCTATGCCGGTTCCAACGCCGTTGCGGGCCTGACCGAGGGCGCGGTGAACGACGCCATCGCAAAGCATGGCGCCGATACCCCCGTTGCATTTCCGGACACCGCTTACTTTTTTCCGACAATCTATGCCGCTACGGGCGTGAAGGTCAAGACGCTGGGCGACCTGCCCGCCTGTGTCGGCGTTTTGAAGAGCCTGATCACGAATCAGGAGGATCTCGGTCAGGCGCTCAACGCCGGTCTGGCCACAGCCGTCGGTGCGGAAATCATCGAGGGCTTGAAGTATCTGGGCGGTGCGGATCCGTATGCGGATGAATCCGGCATCGGCTTCGTGCCCGATCCCGTCATTCGTTCCCTCGGCGTGCCGCTTGTAACGGGCGATATCCCCGGCGTTGCGGTTGTGTTGGGCAAGGCGGACGATGCTGCCGCCGTGGCCAAGGTGGTCAAGGATTACCAGTCCAAGGGCATTCTGACGTTCCTGATCGGCGACTGCATTGAGCAGGCTGCGGAGCAGGGTGTAAAGATGGGTCTCGAGCTGCGCGTTGTGCCGCTCGGCCATGACGTCACGTCCGTCATCCACGTCGTGACCGTCGCCATTCGCGCGGCGCTGATCTTCGGCAACGTGCAGCCCGGCAGCCTTGCCGACCTGTTGGCGTACACCAAGGATCGCGTTCCTGCGTTCGTCAATACCTTCGGTGCGCTCAACGAGGTCGTCGTTTCCGCGGGCGCAGGCGCCATCGCGCTTGGCTTCCCGGTGATCGTCGATCAGGATCTGGGCGATGTGCAGGTGCCCGGCGCGCTGGAATCCGTGACCGATTATGATGAGACCGCCAAGCATTCCCTTGAACTGCGCAACATCAAGATCAAGGTCAAGGAACTGCCGATCCCCGTTGCATTCGCGGCGGCGTTTGAAGGCGAGATTATCCGCAAGAACGATATGCAGGTGGAATTCTGGTCCGGTAAGAACACGACCTGCGAGCTGGTCATCTCCCGCGATATGGACAAGGTGGAGGATCACAAGATCAGTATCATCGGCCCGGATATCGACAGCGGCGAGACCAACTATCCGCTCGCAACCTATGTGGAGGTTGCCGGTGCAAAGATGCAGCGTGACTTTGAGTCCGTCATTGAGCGCAAAATCCATGCGTGGTTCAACTACATGGAGGGCGTTATGCACACCGGCCAGCGCAACCTGTTCCGCATCCGCATTTCCAAGGATGCGTTTGACAAGGGACTGCGCCTGAACCACTTCGGCGAGGTGCTTTACAACATGATTATGGACGAGTTTGACGCTGTTGTCGACAAGTGTCAGGTCACGTTTGTCACCGATCCGGAGAAGGCCGCCGCCATCCTGAACGAGGAGGCCATGCCCACCTATACCGCCCGCGACGATCGACTTGCCTCCATGACGGATGAGAGCGTCGACCGCTTCTATACCTGCATCATGTGCCAGTCGTTTGCGCCGAGCCATTGCTGCGTGGTGACGCCGGAGCGTCTCGGCCTCTGTGGCGCGGTTTCCTGGTTGGATGCCAAGGCGACCAAGGAGCTCAACGACGCCGGCCCTTGCCAGCCGATCAGCAAGGAGGGCTGTACCGATGAGAAGAAGGGCTATTATCCCGACGTCGACCGCATGGTACACGCGGCAACGCAGGGCGCTGTCGAGCACGTTTCGCTGTACTCCATTATGGAAGACCCCATGACCTCCTGCGGCTGCTTTGAGTGCATCTGCGGAATCGAGCCGTTCAGCAACGGCATGGTGGTCGTCAACCGCGAGTACAAGGGCATGACGCCGACCGGTATGACGTTTGGAGAACTGGCGTCCATGACGGGCGGCGGCGTGCAGACGCCGGGCTTTATGGGCCATGGCCGCCACTTCATCGCGAGCAAGAAGTTCGCCTCCGCAGAGGGCGGCGTTGCCCGCATCGTGTGGATGCCCAAAGAGCTCAAGGAATCCGTGGCGGCGCGTCTCAACGAGACCGCCAAGACGCTGTACGGCATCGAAAACTTCTGCGATATGATCGCGGATGAAACCGTCACCTGTGATGCGGAGGAACTGCTGGGCTTCCTGACGGAGAAGGGTCATCCCGTCCTCTCCATGGAACCCCTGATGTAACCGATCAAAAGGCAGGCGGGGGGCAGACGCTCCCCGCCGCTTCTGTTTACAACCATTTTTTGACGCCCGGAAAGGAATTCGTATATGGCCGTCATTTTGTTTGAAGTCAATGGTACGACCGTGGAGATCACCGCAAACGACGGTGAGAATCTGCTGGATGTCGCCCGCAAGGCAAACGTCGCCATCGATGCGCCCTGCTCCGGCAACGGGGTTTGCGGCAAGTGTCGCATCCGCCTGCTGGAGGGGGCGCTCGATGCGCCGGAGAACCGCCATCTGTCGCAGGAGGAATATGCATCCGGCTGGAGGCTTGCCTGCTGCGCTAAGGTGCTTGGCGACGCCAAAATCGAGGTGCCGGATATCGCTTCGGCCTATCGCAGCCGCATGAAGATGGCGGATCTCTCCTCACCGGAGGAGGTCGCGATCTTCCTGAACACCGAAAAACAGATTGCGGATGCGGGCATGGCGCTTGGCAGCGATCTACGCTCGCTGACGGTTTGCCTGTCGGAGCCGACGATCGATGACGCGATGCCAGACAATGAGCGGCTCATCCGCGCTATCCGGGCGCAGACCGGCTGTGATCGGGTTCAGCTCTCGTTCAGCGCACTGCAAAAGTTGGCCGAAGCGCTGCGCCGGAGCGGTTTTTGCGTCAAGTGCGTTGCCTCTGTGCGGAAAGAGTCCGTGACGGTGCTGGATGTGCTGGCGGGAGACAGTGACGCACCGCTGACGGGCATTGCAATGGATCTTGGAACAACGTCGCTCGCTGCGCTGCTGGTCAATCTGGAAACGGGGGCGATCCTGGCAAAGGGCAGCGGCGGAAACGGGCAGATTCGGTTCGGCGCGGATGTGATCAACCGGATGATCGAGTCCTCGCGCCCTGGCGGCCGCAAACGGCTGCAGGACGCGGTAATCGCCGAGTCCATCGTCCCGCTCATTGAGGAGCTGTGCGCGAATGCGGGCGTCCGGCAGGAGAGCGTATACCGCATGGTGCTTGCCGGCAATACGACGATGAACCATCTGCTGCTCGGCCTGTTCGCCGACCCCATTCGCATGGAGCCGTTCGTGCCGACCTTTTTCCGTGCGGAAGGGGTTCTGGCGCGCGATATCGGCCTGCCGCTGCACCCGGAGGCAGCGCTGGTGCTCGCACCCAATATCGGCAGCTATGTCGGCGGCGACATCACTGCCGGTACGTTCTCATCCATGATCTGGAACCGGCCGGAGCTCTGCCTGTTCATCGACCTCGGCACCAACGGCGAGCTCGTGCTCGGCAACAATGAGTTTTTGATGAGCTGCGCCTGTTCTGCCGGACCGGCTTTCGAAGGCGGCGACATCAGCTGCGGCATGCGCGCGACCGACGGCGCCATCGAGGCCTGCGCCATCGATCCTATGACGCTGGAGCCAACGCTCACCGTTGTCGGCGGCTGTGCGCCTGCCGGCATCTGCGGGAGTGGAATCATCGATATCATCGCGGAACTCTTCCGTACCGGCGCGATCAACGGCAAGGGCAAGCTCATTCGCGAGAGCGAGCGAATTGTGCACGATGAGCACGGGATGGGCTCCTACGTGCTGGCATGGCAGCGGGATACCGGCGGCGTCAAGGACGTTGTGATCAACGAGGTCGATATTGACAATTTCATTCGTGCAAAGGGCGCCATCTATTCCGCAACCGCGACCATGCTGGCGGCGCTCGATCTGGATGCGTCCATGATTGAACGGGTCTATGTCGCGGGCGGCATCGGCAGCGGCATCAACATGAGGAACGCCGTGACCATCGGCATGTTTCCGGATATTCCGATCGGGCAGTTTTCCTATATCGGCAATTCCTCTTTGACGGGCGCCTACGCCATGCTCTTGAGCAGTGGAGCGTTGGAAAAGGTGGAGGAGCTGGGCGCATCCATGACGTATCTGGAATTGAGCAATGTACCGGGCTATATGGATGCGTTCGTTGCGGCCTGCTTCCTGCCGCATACCGATGCGACGCTTTTTCCAAGCGTCTGCGTATGAGGGAGGGGGATGCTATGGAGCAGGGAAAGATCCGCAACAACAAGGAGGAGCGTCCGCTTGCTTACTATCTCGAAAAATATCGGGCGCTTGACCCTTCGGAGATGGCGGCGCGCTGTGCGTTGCCGTATGATGCGGCCGCCGGATGCTTTTTTGCCCGCTTCCTTGGGTGCAATTACCGCATAGCGTATCCCGATTTTTGTGTGGACGGAGATATACCGCTGACCAATACGGAGCGAACGCTGCTGCTTCGCTACCTGACGGAGGGACAATACGGCCTCTTTGGAGGACGTTATCTCAGCTACCGTGAGTTTCCATGGGCTGCGGTCTATGAGAAGCAGTTTGATGGCCGCTGCGTGAAGCGCCTTGCGTTCACATACGGAGCACACCCGGAAAAACTGCGCCGCGTGATGGCGAGCATGCCTGCCAAGCCGATCGGGCAGAGCGACGTCGGGTATGCCGTGGAACTGCTGCCCGGCCTGACCGTGCGGCTGCTCCTCTGGCTGGCGGACGATGAGTTCCCACCGAACGCACAGATCCTGTTTTCGGATAACTTCCGCTATGCGTTTTCCGCAGAGGACATGGCGGTGATCGGTGACATTCTCCTTGGACGCATGAAGCGCATGGAATCTATCGATGAATCCGGGCATTAAAAATACACGGAAATAGATAAATATTTCCTGATAGCATTGCAAACGGGCCGGAATGGGTGTATGATAAGCACAGCCTGAAAATCGAAAGATTTGCCTTGGGCCGTAAAATGGAATATAGTCGCTTTGGTAGAGTAAGCATTGTGCGTTAAGTGGCAAGCGGATGGGAAGTCGCCCTTGCACGAAAGACGATCGGGTCTACGATACAATGCTGCGTCCGCTACCGCACAGCTTCGGATGCTGCAATACCAATTCGTTTCGGCGAGCTGCCGTTGGATTGGTATTTTCTTTTGTGGGGCGTCCCGGACGGTGTCGGCGGAAAAGGACAAACAACGACCGTCTGCTGCCCACAGCGGACAGAAAGAAGGGGCCACATGGAAAAGGAACGCCGCACAACATTTTCGATTCTCAACATTGCCGTTATGGCGGTACTGGTCGCTATGCAGATCGTTCTTGCACGGTTTGCCGGCGTCCAGATCAACGAAGGCCTGCGCCTGAGCTTTGAAAGCATCCCAACGATTCTGGCCGGCTTCTGGCTGGGACCGGTCGGCGGCATGCTTGTCGCGGCAGTCGCCGATTTTCTCGGCTGGCTTGTGAGCGGATACGGCGTGTATTTCCCGCTGTATACCGTTGGACCGGTGCTGCTCGGCCTGCTGACCGGCATTGGCGCAAACATCTTTCTCAAGGGCGAACCAGCGTGGAAGGCAGCGTGGAAGGCGATACTGATCATCCTGCTGGCTGAAGTTTGCAGCAGCCTGTTGTATGGCACATGGGCGCTGACGCTGTATTACTCCATCATTGTGGGGAAGGAAGTGCCGTTTTCCGTGCTGTTCCTTGCACGCCTCTCCACAAAGCCCGTGACCATGGTGCTCGATGCGCTGCTCGCATTTTTGATTCACAAGGCGGTGTACCGGACGGTTGTTTGCAACATATTGCACCGCCCCACTCCCACGCAGAATTGATTTTTTGATCGAGGAAAGAACCATGAACTATTCGGAAGCGCTGTCCTATATTCACAGTATCAGTTGGAAGGGAAGCGTGTTGGGTCTTGGCCGCACGCAGGAGCTGCTGCATAAGCTGGGCAACCCAGAAAAACGTCTTCGTTTTATCCACATTGCTGGCACAAACGGCAAGGGATCCACGGCCGCCATGCTATCGTCCGTTCTGCAAAGCGCGGGTTACCGTGCGGGCCTCTATACATCCCCATTTATCAACCGATTCAACGAGCGCATGCAGATCGATCAGCAGTGCATTTCCGATGACGAGCTGGCTGAGCTCACCGCCGAGGTGAAACCCATTGCCGACGGTATGGCCGATCATCCGACCGAGTTTGAACTCATTACGGCGATCGGGATGGTTTATTTTGCGAGACACGCGTGCGATATCGTCGTCCTTGAGGTCGGCATGGGCGGCGCTCTGGATTCGACCAATGTCATCGATGTGCCGGAGGTCGCCGTCATCACAGCCATGGGCATGGATCATGTGCGGGAACTGGGACCCACCATGGCGGACATTGCCTGCGCAAAAGCGGGCATCATCAAAGCGGGCGGGGATGTGGTCAGCTATGGCGGCAACCCGGAGGCCGACGCTGTGTTTGAACGCATCTGCCGCGAGCGCGGAGCAAGGCTGCATCAGCCCGACTTTGCCGCAATTGTACCAGGCCCATTCGGCCTTGACGGGCAGCGGTTTTCCTATGGCGCATGGGACGATATCCGCATTCCGCTTGCCGGCAGCTACCAAATGCAAAATGCTGCCGTGGTGCTCACGACCATCGATGTGCTCAGAAACAAGGGCTGGAAGATCAGCGATGCGGCCGTTTATGCGGGCATGGCGGGCACGCATTGGCCGGCACGCTTTGAGGTGCTTTGTCACGATCCCGTGTTTATCGTAGACGGCGGGCACAATCCGCACGGCATCCGCGCCACGGCGGACAGTTTGAAGCGGCTGTTTCCGGATCGCCGGATTGTATTCCTTGTCGGCGTGATGGCAGACAAGGACGTGGAGTCTATACTGGGGCTTGTCGCGCCTTTGGCGGAGCGGTTCTTTACCGTTCGGCCGGACAATCCGCGCGCCATGGCTGCGGACGAACTGGCCCGTAGGATTGAGAAACTCGGCGTGCCCGCAGAGCCCTGTGCATCCGTAGAGGAGGGCGTGCGGCGCGCCCTTGCGCTGGCGCGGCCGAACGGCGTTGCCTGTGCACTTGGCTCGCTCTATATGAGCGGTGATGTGCGGAACTGTTTTATACGATAATGAAGGCGGGGGATCTCTCATTTTTTCATGACGATCCCCCTTTTTTTGATGCGTGATTGCCGTTTTGCCATTGCCAGCAAATCTGAAATTTGGTAAAATAGAACACAGAAGTGGGGCTCAGACGGATCACCCATTTCCCGTCCAAGCGGATCCCGAATCCAGCGGCGAACATCAATACATTCTATGAAAATGCCCGTCTGTGCGGTGGACCAGAGCGATCCCCAAAACCGGCGCCGGGCGAAGAAAGGAAAGGATCATGAGCTACAAGTCGGACATCGAAATTGCACAGGAAACCCCCATGCTGCACATCACCGAGATCGCCAAAGCGGCCGGCGTCGACCCCAAATATCTGGAGCAGTACGGCAATTACAAGGCGAAGGTGGATTACAACATCCTGAAGGAAACCGAGGAGCGCGAGGGCAAGTTGGTGCTCGTCACCGCCATCAATCCGACCCCTGCGGGCGAAGGCAAAACGACGACGACCGTCGGTCTTGCGGATGCCATGAAGCGGCTCGGAAAGAACGTGCTTGTCGCACTGCGCGAACCCTCCCTTGGTCCGGTGTTCGGCGTAAAGGGCGGCGCAGCGGGCGGCGGCTATGCGCAGGTCGTCCCCATGGAGGATATCAACCTGCATTTTACCGGTGACTTCCATGCCATCGGCGCGGCCAACAACCTGCTCGCGGCTATGCTGGACAACCATATTTATCAGGGCAATAAGCTCAATATCGACCCGCGACGCATCACATGGCGCCGGTGCGTGGATATGAACGACCGCCAGCTCCGCTTCATTACCGATGGTCTCGGCGGCCGCGTCAACGGCGTGCCGCGCGAGGACGGGTATGATATCACCGTTGCGTCGGAGATCATGGCCGTGCTGTGCCTGGCCAGCGATATCACCGATCTGAAGGCGCGCCTTGCCCGTCTGGTGGTTGGCTATACCTATGATGAAAAGCCGGTCACCGCAGGCGATCTGAACGCTTCGGGCGCGATGGCCGCGCTGCTCAAGGATGCGCTCAAGCCGAACCTTGTGCAGACGCTGGAGCATACGCCGGCGTTCGTGCATGGCGGCCCGTTTGCCAATATTGCGCATGGATGCAACTCCGTGACCGCTACCAAAATCGCGCTGCGTCTGTCGGACTATACGATTACCGAGGCCGGCTTCGGCGCGGATCTCGGCGCGGAGAAGTTCCTCGATATCAAGTGCCGCATGGCCGGATTGAAGCCGAGCGCCGTTGTGATCGTTGCTACGGTTCGCGCGCTCAAGTATAACGGCGGCGTACCAAAGACGGAACTCGGCGCCGAGAATCTGGATGCGCTCGAAAAGGGACTGCCGAACCTGCTCAAGCATGTTGAGAACATCACCAAGGTATATAAGCTGCCGTGCGTGGTTGCGATCAACCGCTTCCCGCTCGATACCGAGGCGGAGCTCAAACTGGTCGAGGACAAGTGCCGTGCGCTCGGCGTCAATGTCGCGCTGTCCGAGGTCTGGGCAAAGGGCGGCGAGGGCGGCATTGCGCTGGCGGAGGAGGTTGTTCGCCTGTGCGAGGAGCCGAACGATTTCACCTTCAGCTATGATCTGGACGCCACGATCGAGGAGAAGATTACCGCAATCGTTCAGAAGATCTATGGCGGCAAGGACGTTGCTTTTACGTCCAACGCGATGAAGCAGATCCGCCAGTTGACTGCGTTCGGCTTTGACAAAATGCCGATCTGCATGGCAAAGACTCAGTACAGCCTGACGGATGATCCCACCAAGCTGGGTGCGCCGAAGGATTTCACCGTTACGGTGCGCAACGTCAAGGTTTCGGCAGGCGCCGGCTTCCTGGTCGCGCTCACCGGCGATATCATGACCATGCCGGGTCTTCCCAAGGTGCCTGCGGCAGAGCGCATCGATGTGGATGAAACCGGTAAGATCAGCGGTTTGTTCTAAGAACCGACGGCCGGCAGAACGCGTTTTATCCGGTGGCAGCTTGCCTCCGGACAGCGTTCTCCGGCCGCTTTTATTTTACACAAAGGAGAAAATGATATGGATTTTGCAAACGCATCCTGTACGGAGTTTGTACGCGTGCTTGCCTCCAATGCGCCGGTGCCCGGCGGCGGCGGCGCTGCGGCGCTGGTTGGCGCGATCGGAACGGCGCTTGGCAATATGGTGGGTTCGCTGACGGTTGGAAAGAAGAAGTACGCCGATGTTGAGGATGAGATCCTTCTGCTCAAGGCCAAATGCGATGCGCTGCAGCGGGAGCTGCTCGAGCAGATTGAGGCCGATGCGGAGGGGTTTGCACCGCTGGCCAAGGCGTATGGCATTCCGAAGGAGGACCCCTCCCGAGCAGAGACGCTCGAGGCGGCTACGCTTGTGGCATGCCGGGTGCCGGTTCGCATCATGGAGCTGTGCTGCGAGTCGCTGGAGGCGATTCGGACATTTGCCATGAAGGGCAGCCGCTTGGCGGTTTCCGATGCGGGCTGCGGCGCTGTGTGCGTAAAGGCAGCGCTGCAGGCGGCCTCGCTCAATGTGTTTATCAATACAAAAACGCTGCGCGACCGAGAAACAGCCGAGTCGCTCAACGCCCGGTGCCTCTCCATGCTGGAGCAGTACGGCGCCATGGCGGATGAGATTTTCAACACCGTCAAGAACGGCTTTTTTAACTGAGAGGGGGAGTGGGGCTATGGCAAAGCGACTGTTGGGGAAAGAGGTCAATGCGCGGCTCAATGCCCGTATCCAGGCCGATTGCGATGCGCTCAAGGCAAGGGGCATTCTTCCGACGCTGGCGATTATCCGTTGCGGAGAGCGCCCGGATGATCTGAGTTATGAGCGCGGCGCAACCAAGCGCGCCGAAACGCTCGGCGTGGCGGTTGAAAAGTTTGTTCTGCCGGAAAGCGTTTCCAAACAAGAGCTGCTGGATACAATCGATGCGGCGAACCAGAATGACGCCATCCATGGCATCCTGCTGTTTCGGCCGCTGCCCAAGCACCTCAAGGCCGATCAGGATGAGATTTCGAACCGCGTCGACCCCAGAAAGGATGTCGACGGCATGACCGATCTTTCCAATGCCGGCGTATTCATGGGAAAGGAGCTGGGGTTTGCGCCGTGCACGCCGGCGGCCTGCATGGAGATTCTCGATTATTACGGCATTGATTGCACCGGTAAGAGCGCTGTCATCATCGGCCGCAGCCTTGTGGTGGGCAAGCCTGCCGCCATGATGCTCATGGGCAGGAATGCGACGGTCACGGTTTGCCATACCCGCACCCGGGATGTCGCAGCCGTTGCCCGACAGGCCGATATCATCGTCTCGGCCGCAGGCAAGCTGCGCAGCCTGACAAAAGAGTTTGTCCGTGCCGGACAGATCGTGGTCGATGTTTCCATCAACTGGGACGAGGAGAAGGGCGGTATTGCCGGCGATGCGGTGTTTGATGAGATTGAGCCGATTGTTGAGGCGATCACACCGGTGCCCGGCGGCGTTGGCGCGGTGACGACCTCGGTGCTGATCGGCCATGTGGTCGAGGCCGCAGCCCGCATGAACGGCTGAACAGAGGGTGGTGAGGGTATGAATCTGTTTACGCCTGCGGAGGCAGCGGCGAACTACGCCGCCGCCAGTACCGCAAAGGCCAAGCTGCCCTGCGCAAAAATGGTGCTGCTCTCCGTTCTCGCGGGCGTTCTGATCGCGTTTCCGGGCGCGGTGACAAATATGGCGACCTATGCGCTGGAGAACAACAGCGCCATCCGCATGATTTCCGGTCTGTTGTTTGCGTTTGGGCTTGGCATGGTGATCCTGTCGGGCGCCGAACTGTTCACCGGCAATACGCTCATGTCCATCGGCCTGCTGGACAGGCGCATTGGCTGGAGCGGCCTGCTTCGCAACTGGATCATCGTATTCTTTGGCAACTTTGTCGGTTCGCTTCTCGTGGCGCTCATCACCGCTAAGTTCGGTTGGGTCGGCGCGGGGAATGGCGCGCTCGCCGTATTCTCCATGCGGGTAGCGACCGGCAAGATGACCATGCCGTTTGCCAACGCCTTCTTTATGGGTGTGCTGTGCAATGTTCTGGTGACGCTGGGCGTGCTCTTTTCGCTCTCAGCCAAGGATGTGACGGGCAGGATTCTGGGCGCGTATACACCGGTTGCATTTTTTGTGATCTGCGGCTTCAACCACAGCATTGCCGATATGTACTATTGCATGGTCGGGCTGTTTTCCAAAGCACAGTACGCGGTGCAGGCTGCGGCAGCGGGTATTGCCGTTGAGCGCCTCACGTGGGGCAATTATTTTGCGGGCAATCTGCTGCCGGTAACGCTGGGCAATATTGTCGGAGGCGTGCTGGTGGGTTCGTTGTTCTGGTTCTGTTATCTGAAAAAAGCAAAGCATGAAGCGTGAATTGAGAGAGCGGCGCATTCGGGATGCGCTTTCCCTTCCAATTGAGTACCGAACAGCGGCGGATGCGCGCATCTGCCGCTTTGTTCTCGATTCCGGGCTGTTTTCTACGGCGCAAACCATTCTCTGCTATGCCGGAACGAATCGGGAAATCGATACAATGCCGCTCCTGCAGGGAACGCTCAGTGCGGGAAAGCGGCTTTGTCTGCCGCTGTGCACGGGCAGCGGCGTTATGGAGGCGCGCTGCACCACCTCGCTTTCACAGCTTTCCGTTGGTCGGTATGGCATTCTTGCGCCCGAACCGTCCGGCGTCCGCGTTTTGCCGGAGGAACTTGACCTCGTGATTGTCCCTTGCTGTACCGGCAATGGGAGGGCAGCGGCTTGGCTATGGCGGCGGCTATTATGACCGGTATCTCCCGCAAACGCATTGTCCAACGCTGCTGCTGTGCCGTTCCCGCCTGCTCACCGACCCCATCCCCATGGATGCGCACGATGTTTTGATGGATTATCTGGTCACGGAATACGGCATGACGGCTTGTGAGAGGCGGGGATAGACCGCTTGTTTTGTCGGTCTTCTTTGCTCATGCACAGCAGGCTGGGCACCCATATGCCGGGGGAAAAAGCAATGCATCATTCGCATGGGCCGCGTCCGCGGACAAATACCGCAGCTTGCGAGGCAACGGCGTAAAAATCAAATATATGCTTTAGCATGATATCGCCGTATTTCGTGCGGCGCTGCTGCCGCCAATCTTCCGAAGCGCTTTTGTACTGCGAACGATCATATAAATGCCGATGCCCAAAACCAGTGCGCAGACGCCCGTTCCGGTGGCTAACGTCATGGCCCTGCGAAAGCCTTCCGCGCTTTCGCTGCCGAAAGCGTTCAGCATTGCAGTTTCCAGCGACAGCATGGACACCAGCGCCGCTGCCATGCCGACCGCCTTTCCTGCGGACAACAGAGGCTGATGGTATTTGCGGTAGCGTACCGCGTTTACAATCGCCATCGTGACAGCGGTGAATGCATATGCCGCCATAGCAATGGTATGAATCGCGTGGTAGTGAAATCCATATCCCAACTGCACGATGAAATAGACGATGACAGCCAGCGCCAAGTGCATGACGGCGAGGAATATGCCGCAAAGACGGTATGTTTGCCATTGGAAGCACAGGCTTTTCCTTCGGATGCCCCGGAGCAGCGTTCCCCGGATGAACGCCAGCATGCTGTAATAACCGGCCAGCGCAGAAAACCAAATCGAGTGTTCCAGCAACCCCGACGCAGCGTGCATCAGCGCAAAGGCGCAGTTAAACCCCAGAGAGCCATACAGCGACAATCTTACCCGCAGTCTCACATCCGCTTGGATACGTGCATAATACGGGCTTTTTTTGCAGCTTGCAGCGGCCGATTTGCATATCCTTGTCACGGTGATGCAGAAAACCGCCAATGCATATGCTGAAACACCATAGGCGCTATAGCGCACTACGTCGGGAACGTCATCTCCTACAAAGCTGTAAACCAACAGCCCTGCCGCCCCCAGCACCAAAGGAACCGCGGCCGGCACCGGCAAGGCCAGAAACTGCAGCATGTACGCGCGCAATCGCTTCATCAGCATGTTTCAAAACAATGCGGGCGAATACAGTTGATCAGGATGTTTGCAATACCGGGAACATCCTCTTTGCAGCCATTGCAAATCCATTCCCGGATGACCGCGTACATGCCGCTGAGATAGAATGTCATTTGATACCTTCGTTCCTGCTGCAACACGCCGAAACGCGCCAGTATGGGTTCAAAAATTTCGTCGTACAGCCTGCGGACGATTCTGTTGATCCCCAAAACGCCGGGTTGCTGCGCTGCCGCTAAAAACACGGCCTGATAGTCGCGGACGAATTCCAGATATGGCGTTAGGTATTGGGGCGTAATCAGAACCAGCGCTTCCAACGGTCGGCTGGCAATTTGTGCCCGATCAATCGAAAGCTCTTCCTGAAATCTGCCTTGCATCTGCTCTGCAATAAATTCGATGCTTTCAACCAACAGATCGTTGATGGTTTCATAGTGCAAATAGAACGTAGAGCGGTTGACGCCGGCTTTCTCACAGATCTCTTTGACCGTGATGAAATCATAGTTTTTCTTTTCCAAAAGGCTTAACAGCGCCTCGTCCATCAAGCGGGCAGTGTGATAATATTTGCTTTGCGCCTTACCCATCTTACCGCCCTCTCTGCCTTTCATCATGCTTCCCCGGCAATCTCGCTTGCGAGACGAATGATATCGGAACCGTACCTTTTCTTGCCCTTTTCCAGTAGCCGTTGATACAGGAGATAGTTTGTGCTGAGGCCCGCAATGCCGAGAAGACCTACCACGATGCCGGCCACAAAAGCAGCGACACTGTTATTCCCGATAACTCCCATGCAGAGACACATGCCGGCGCCTAAAACAAGCGAGGATACGATTCCAAAGGTATAGGAGAAAACCTTTGCAGGCTGCTTTGCTTTTTTGTCCAGCTTTTTCAGCGCAACGACCTTGGAGGCATTCTTGGGCGCATACTCGTTGGCGATGTTCTGTGCATAAATCTTATCTGTGTTCATAGTGGATTCTCCTTGCTGTTTATTTCTGATTCTATTCTATAACAGGCAGGTATGGAGTTGAACAACACAAACCGCCACATATGTTGATTTCACGACAATAGTATAGCACATTGCAGGCTGTTTCTGCCATGCGGTGTTCATTGGGGCAGGGGATAGCCGTATAACGGCCGTCAAGGAAGGGCTTTTTCATTTGGCAGAAAAATGTATGCATATAGGAGAGCAAAGAAATACGGGCGTCCCAATGGACGCCCGTATGTATACCACTGACGAAACAGGTATTCCGCGCCGCAGCGCGCAATCGCAAAAAGTTGGTAGCGACAGCGAGTCGCTGTGAGCGCGTTGACAAGCAAACAGACGCGAGCGTGACTTTTTGCGGAAAGGAGCCGTGACGGAGTGTATGGAGGGACTTGAAAAAAGTCGCCGCGAACTGAATGCAGTCCACGGCGACATGGTGCGGTTGGCGGGATTTGAACCCGCAAGCTTTCGCCGACGGATTTTAAGTCCGTTGTGTATGCCGTTCCACCACAACCGCATCCAAATTATTTTAATGAATCTTGGCGTTTCTGTCAATGCTCAATAGACCGACCAGTGCTGCAAATAGGCAAACAGGTACAGCAGCAGACCTGCGATGCACAGCAGCGTTGCAATCCAATCCGCCCAACGCTTTTCGGTGATGGCGGATAGCCCGAGCGCGAGGGGGAAGGCGGCCGTGAGATAGCGCGGCGCGGACAGCAGCCAAGTCGCTCCCATGGTCACGGCGTAATAGAGGATAAAGTAGGCGACATAGGAGGGACGCAGCTTCTTTTGTGCGCCGATCATGATGGCCAGCGCGCCAAACAGATAGATAAGATTCGGAATCCACAGTCCATACAGCGTGGTCGAACCGCTGGCATAAGCGCTCAAGGCGTAATTGGTTTGGTATTCGGCGGTATTGAAAAACCAGCCCATACCCTGACTCCAGTTCGACTGCTGATATTCGAGAAAACGAAACCAATCACCGGTCAGATGATAATTGATAAACAGATACAGGCCGAACCCCAGAGGGATCAACAGCAGGGAGGCAAAATTGCCGATGCTGACCCAGACAAATCGCTTGTCCACGGAGCCGGTTTTGTGCGCGCGAACCACGTCCGCGATCAGTTCAAAGCAGACTGGAGCCAGCAGAAGCACGCCGGGCACGCGCGTAAACGCCGCGAAGAAGCCGAGAATAGCGGAAAACACATACCATTTCTTGCGCGCGAGATAAACGCATGCCAGAGTCAAAAACAGAAACAGGCTGTCGCTCATCGGCGCACAGAACAGACATGTCGCAGGCAGAATGCAGAGGTATTTCACCGCGCGGAGCGCCGTGCGCCGGTCGGTGTCGAGCAGGGCCAGTTCATAGAGCAGGTATCCGGAGAACAGAAACATCATGTTGGAGACGAACAGTCCGGACACCAGATAGTTTTGAAAAATGTAATGAAACGCCCGAACAACGAGCGGGTAGAACGGGAAAAAGACCAGCAGCAGGCGTGCGTCGCCCACTGTCTGATACCCAAACTCCGCAATGCTCAGATAGTGTCTCGTATCGGTCCCAAGCGGGTTCCAGATATCCAGACGATCCAAAATTCCGCCGGAATACCCTTCCTGAAAAACCGTCAGCACATATGCGGCAATGAAAATCAAAATGCGCGAAAGCAGGACAACGAGCACGATTTTGAAAAAGGGGTGCATCCTCCGTCCGCGGCTGCTGCGCTTGCCCAACGGCGCCGTGGCAGCCGGCTCCAGTTCCCCGTTCCATGCATGAATCCATTGCGGGATAAAGCGTACACCCAAAACGGCGAACAGGAACGTCACGCCCGCAGCGGCAAGAATGCCAAGGATGCGGGCGTGTGCATTTGTCAATAACCAATGGGAAAAGCAGCCAACGAGGGCCGCAAGCGGTATGACGGTGGCGGCAATGCGCAGGCGCGTGTTTTCATGGGATCGTATGTTTTCCATCTTCTCCGTGTGTGGGCGCTCAGCGCCTCAAAGCCTTCGGCTTTCCCAAAATCTCCGCATAGATCAGGCCGTTGCGGACGGCGGCGGGATCCCATGAAAAGGGATATGCGGGCTCGTCAAACTGCTGCACCGTGGGCGCATCCGAAGCCGGCGTCGCCTGTATGGTGCGGGCAACGGCCCGCTTGGCGGCCTTAAAATCAGCGAGACGCTCGGCAAGCGGCTTTTCGGCATTCGGCGGGCAAGTCTCAAACCCGGTCATACTGCTCTCCGAATGCGCATGACCTCCGTCCAGACTCGGTCGAACGACATGCCTCTCCGGAGCCATGGGCTTTACCGGCGCAGCCTGTACCGTTGGCTGAACGCGCGGACGAATCGGCTCGGCCCGCCGCGTTGGCGCGGCAGCGGGCGGCGCTTGGTCGAGGACCTGCCGCCGCTGTGCTTCTTTGCGGCGCTGCGCTTCGCGGGTGCGCTGCGCCTTCCCTGCGGAAGACGCAACGGCCCAGATGATCAGACCTATGACAATGAGAAATTCCATAGAATCCTCTCCTGTTCAGCGTATTGACGGTTATTCGGACTCCTGCTCGCCGGTGGTGCGCTGTGCGGGCGCTGTGCCGCGAGAAATGGCATTGCGCATATCGGTGTCAGAAATCACGTTCTGCATGTTGTAGTAGTCCATGACGCCGAGCTTGCCCTCGCGGAATGCGGTTGCGATCGCCTTGGGAACCTCAGCCTCCGCCTCGATCACGCGCGCGCGCATACCCTGCACGGCGGCAAGGTTTTCCTGCTCCTGCGCCACGGCCATCGCACGGCGTTCCTCGGCCAGAGCCTGCGCAATGCGCTTGTCAGCCTCCGCCTGATCGATCTGCAACTGTGCGCCGACGTTGCGGCCGACATCGACGTCCGCAATGTCGATCGAAAGGATTTCAAACGCCGTGCCGGCGTCGAGACCCTTGTTGAGCACCGTACGGGAAATCAGATCGGGGTTCTCCAGAACAGCCTTGTGACTGGAGGAGGAACCGACGGTCGTGACGATACCCTCGCCGATGCGGGCGATGATCGTTTCCTCACCGGCGCCGCCGACGAGACGGTCAATGTTGGCGCGCACCGTTACGCGGGCTTTTGCGCGCAGCTCGATGCCATCCATGGCAACGGCGGCGATGATCGGCGTTTCAATGACCTTCGGATTGACGCTCATCTGCACGGCGTTGAGAACATCGCGACCCGCAAGGTCGATTGCACAGGACTTTTCAAAATCGAGGGGAATACCGGCGCGCTGCGCGGCGATGAGCGCGTTGACCACGCGATCCACGTTGCCGCCCGCGAGGTAGTGCGCCTCGAGCTTGTTGATGGAGACCTCCAGACCGGCCTTCGTGGCTTTGATGAGCGGGCTGACGATGCGTGAGGGAACAACCTTACGGATGCGCATACCGACCAACTGGAAGATGCCGATGTGCACACCGGAAGCACGGGCCGAGATCCACAGTCCCAGCGGCACGAAAGTGAAAAACAGGATCAGAAACAGAATGGCAGCGACGATGATAACGAGAGTGACAATAAACCCTTCCATAAGAACCTCCTTTTGTGTTGTGTCAGTGAGCAGAGATCGCTTTGAACGCTCCGATCACGAGATACAGAAAGAGAATGAGTCCGGGAACGCCCAACAAAATGGCGATCCACTGGCGCTTGACGGTCTTTGCGCTGGCGGCGGTTTGGCTCTGCTCGGCCTGCTCGGCCTGCTGCTCCACGTTCTTCGCGTTGCAGCGCGGGCAAACCGCGAGCGAGCGCCCGTACAGTGTGCCGCATTGCTTACAGAACTTCATTGCTTCTGCGCCTCGACCAAAATGTGCAGTCCCTGCACATCCGTGATGATAACCGGGGTGTTGACAGGCAAAAACGCGCCGCTCGTCATCACATCCAGCCGTTTGCCGTCAAACTCGGCGATGCCGGCCGGGCGCAAGGGTGTAACCGTCGTGCCGGTGTGCCCGATGAGCGCCTGTTCCTTTTCATCCGAAAGCGAGGTGGAACTGGCGTCGATCTTTTCGTTCAGCACAACAAACGATCTGGACAGACGGCCCCGCTGCAGGGAACGGATAAAGAAGAGCAGTGCAACGACGATCAAAAGCAGCGTGCCGGCAGCAATATACGCGGCCGCGGCGGGAGAACCCCAGAACAACTGCATCACAATGACCGCTGCGAGCGAAATGATGCCCAACAGACCGGAAACGCCGATGCCGGGCGTAAACAATTCGATCAAAAGCAGAAGGAGACCGACCGCCAAACATATCAATGTCGGAATGGCGGAAGGCCCGAGTATTTCGAGAAGCGTCATAAACTGCCCTCCTTGACCAAGTATTACCTATACAGTATAGCATATCCGAAGGGAAAGAAAAGAAAACTTTTTGAGACGCAGCAAGCGACTGCTTATCGCGGCAACCCGTGCAATCATTCTCGGCTTGACAAGCAGCGGCGTCATAGCATATAGTATAATGAGTAAAGGCAATGATTGGGAAAGAGTATCCACATGCGGCGCCCCAAAGAGAGAACCGGTCGTCGGCTGAAAGCCGGTTTGGGGTTGTGCGGTGGGAAAGTGCCTCCCATAGCCGCCGGTGACAACGGGTTTCGAAGCCCCTGTATCGCCGGACGTATGGCTGCGTTAAAGCCGGACCGGTCAGAGCGCCGGTCGAGAGAGGGAAATGCACGGCATTTCCAAATAAAGTGGAACCGCGAAGCACATTCGTCTTTATGCAGGCGTTTGTGTTATTTTTTTGGGATTGAGGGAATGAGCAATGTTTGATACGTTTCGGGAGGATTTGCGCTGTGTTTTGGACCGCGATCCGGCCGCGCGCAGCGCATGGGAGGTGTTCTGGTGCTATCCGGGCTTTCACGCCGTGCGATGGCATCGGTTTGCAAACTTTTTATACCGGCACAACAGAAAAACGCTGGCACGGCTGATGTCGGAATGGTGCAGATTTTTTACCGGTGTGGATATCCATCCGGGGGCCAGCATCGGCAAGCGCCTGTTCATCGATCATGGCCTGGGCGTTGTCATCGGTGAGACGACGGTCATCGGGGATGACGTCACGATCTATCAGGGGGCAACGCTTGGCGGAACGGGCAAAGAAACCGGAAAGCGACACCCGACGATCGGCAGTCATGTGACCATTTCGGCCGGCGCAGCGGTACTTGGGCCGTTTACGGTCGGGGACTACGCCAAGATCGGCGCGGGTGCGGTCGTGCTTTCGGAGGTACCGCCCTGCGCGACGGTCGTTGGCGTGCCGGGGCATGTGGTGCGGCTGTACGATTGCCCCGCGCGGTGCTGCGGCAAACCGGATTGCGACCGCAATGTGCCGAATTGTAAGCAGCGCGCCGTCTGCGAGGAGGCGAAGCGTCAGGTCGGAATTCAGCCCGCAGGCGAGGACGGCGTCGATCTCGATCAGGTGCATTTGCCGGATCCGGTGCAGCAGCAGATTCAGAATCTGCTTGAACGCATAGAAGCATTGGAAAAAGCAAACAACCTGTGATATAATCAACAAATGGAGGTTTTGTGATGCAGATATATAATACCATGACCCGCAAAAAGGAAGAGCTTGTCCCGCTCGTGCCGGGCAGGATCAGCATGTATGCCTGCGGCCCAACCGTATATAATTATTTTCACATCGGCAATGCCAGACCGTTCATCGTGTTTGATACGCTTCGCAGATATTTGGAATATCGCGGCTATGAAGTGGCGTTCGTACAGAATTTTACGGACATCGATGACAAAATGATCCGCCGTGCCAATGAGGAGGGAATCACCGTTCAGGAGCTTGGCGAGCGGTTCATCGCCGAGTATTATCGCGATGCGGACGCGTTGGGCGTGGAGCGCGCGACCGAAAATCCGCGTGCGACCCAGCATATCGCGGAGATTATCCATCTGGTGCAGACGCTGATCGAAAAGGGGCATGCCTATCCGGCGGATAACGGCGACGTGTATTTTTCCGTGCGCAGCTATCCGAGCTATGGCAAGCTGTCCGGCCAGAACATCGATGATCTGGAAAACGGCGCGCGCGTCGATCCTACGGAACAGAAGCGTGATCCGCTGGATTTTGCGCTCTGGAAGGGGGAAAAGCCCGGAGAGCCCTCTTGGGATTCTCCCTGGGGCAGGGGCCGGCCGGGCTGGCACATCGAGTGCTCGGCCATGAGCATGGCCATCCTCGGTGAATCGTTTGATATCCATGGCGGCGGCCAAGACCTGATCTTCCCGCACCACGAAAACGAGATTGCCCAGTCGGAAGCGGCGACCGGCAAGCCGTTTGCCCGCTATTGGATGCACAACGGCTACATCAATGTGGACAATCAGAAGATGAGCAAATCGCTCGGGAATTTCTTCACCGTCCGGGATATTGCCAAGGAGTTCGACCTGGAGGCCGTGCGCATGTTCATGCTGTCCGTGCATTATCGAAATCCGGTCAACTTTTCCCGTGATCTCATCCGGCAGGCGGAAACGGCGCTGACGCGGCTTCGCACGGCGCGCGAGCGGCTTGCCGAAGCGCAGCGCTGCGAAGCAACGGCGGAGGACGCCGCTTGGATCGCTTCGCTCGATGATGTTCGGGCCCGTTTTGAGAGCGCAATGGATGATGACTTGAATACGGCCGACGCCATCGGCGTACTGTTCGATTTTGCGCGCGCCTGCAATACGTTCGTGACTGAGCCCCGCGGGGGAGAGGCGATCGACGCGGCGGCAAAGCTGTTCGACGAGCTGGTCGGTGTGTTGGGTTTGCTGCAGCACAAGCGCGAGGCAACGGCGTCGGACGAGGCCATGCAATTGCTCGAGGAGCGCCAGCAGGCGAGAAAAGCGAGGGACTTTGCCCGCGCGGACGCAATTCGCGATCAGCTCAGGCAGCTTGGCTTTGCAGTGGAGGACACGGCGCAGGGCCCAAAACTGAAACCACTGATGGAAAACAAATAAAGGAGTAAAGCTATGACATCACTGTTCGACATGTTGCTGCTCGCCATGGGCGTCTATGTGCTGGTCGCGGGCATCACCGGCAAAGGAAAAATGTATGCCGCCGACAACATTAAAAAGGGGATGGAGGAGAAGTTCAAAAAGACGCTCCGCATCCTGTTCCTGTGCCTTGGCATCTTCATGATACTCAACAGCGTTTCTTCGCTGCTGATGGGAATGCTCTATACCAGTCAGGTCGTGCAGGAAGCGACGGAAACCACGGCAGCTGTGTATGAAGTCGTACCCGCTGTGGAGCTTGGCGGCTGGAGCTTTTTGACGCCGGAACTGTTGACCACGCTGATGTATGTCTTTATGGGCGTCACGATCGCGTTGGTCGTTGCGCTGATCTTTATCATCCGCAAATTTGTCGATAAGAACGCGCCGCGCCAGCGGCAGGGCAATGATCCGCGCCAGACCGGCCATGTCCTGCCGGTCGATGCCTTTGAATTCGACGATGCATCCGAGCAGTCGGGCGACGCCGGTAGCGAACAGTAAGCATATCCCCAAAACGGACAGCGCCGCGGCAGAATATATGCCGCGGCGCTGCTTTACCCGTTACCGCATCTTCTCTGCGGTCCACACCTCGCGGTTCGCCGCCTGCACGTTGCCGTACTCATAGTAGGTGTTCTTCAGGTAATTGCCGTCCTTGATGTTGTTTGCCCGCTCCTCTGCGGTCGAGCCGCCCCAGCCGGTCACGTCTTCAAATACCCGCACCGGTGAGCTGAGCGACAGCCCTGCCGTGCGCTGCTTCGTGTAACACAAAACCACTCGTCTAACGGGTGGTTTTGTGTTACAAAAAAGGAATCACGGCCTGTGATCCCTCTTGCGATGTCTGTATCCGCGGCGCATGATCGGCGGTGTCATTTCATTCCCGAATGTCTTGAGCGGCGGAAGGGACCTTTTCGAGATCGATCTTCTTCCGGATGTGCTGCATCCGTCCATCCATCTCGCTGATGATGTCGGCGCATTCGCGCAGTTCCTCCGCGACCAGATCGGCATCCGGGATATTCTCGCGCTTATAGGTGAGCTGGTGCTCCAGACTGGCCCAGAAATCCATGGCGATCGTGCGAAACTGTACCTCAGCGCGCATATGCCGCTTTTCTGTCGAGAGAAAGATGGGCACATCGAGTATGAGATGCAGGCTCCGATAGCCGTTCGGCTTTGGATGCTTGATGTAGTCCTTGATTGCAACCACGGCGATATCATCCTGCCGGCAAAGCATGTCTGCCAAGTGATAGATGTCCTCCGGAAACGAGCAGATGACGCGGATACCGGCAATGTCGTTCAGCTTGCTCTCGATGTTTTCAAGCGTCAGTTCAAATCCCCTGCGCTGCATTTTCTGTACAATGCTCAGCGGGCTTTTCAGCCGGGTCTTGATCGATTCAATCGGATTGCGGTTATAGCGCGTGGAGAACTCATCGTTCAGCACGTTCAGCTTCGTTTCGATCTCGCGCAGCGCACACTTGTTGCGCATCATAAACTCCATGAACGGTCTGGCGCGCTCCAGAATCCGTTCGGGATGCTCCGCGTTCAGAAGCGCCTGAAGCGGGCGGTCTTTTGTTTCAGACATGACAGGAATCCTCTTTATATACAATTTGCCCGGTGGCATTCGTGTAAATTGTAGCATATTGTCAGGACCGGTGACAAGCGTCGAAACCGGCAGCAAACGAAAACGGACGGCAACCGTGCCGTCCGCTGCAATGACAATGGGAAAAGGCTGTTGGCTGTTACAGCGCCGCACCCAATCGGGCGGCTTCGCGCGCCGTAATCGCCTCAAGCTCGCCCATGGAGATGACGGTAACGCGACCGCCCGCGTACTCATCATCTACCCAGGACTTTACCGCAAGCACCAGAGGATGGGTCTTATCCAGCGCGCGCTCTCCCTTGAGTCCATAGCGGGTGTTGATCCAGTGCGCAATGCCGGATACGCCGGAGGTGTTGCTGATGGCGACCGTTGGCGGCCGGTTCAGGATGCTGCCGGTATCGAAGATGTTGTAAATCTCCTCGTTCTTCTGCAGCCCGTCGGCATGGACGCCAGCTCGGGTCACGTTGAAATCGGCGCCGACAAACGGAGTCTGCGGCGGAATATCGTAGTGCAGCTCGTTCTGGTAATACTCCGCGATTTCCGTAATGACGGAGGGGTCCATACCGTCGAGCGTGCCGCGCAGCTGCGCGTATTCAATCACCATCGCTTCAAGCGGGCAGTTGCCGGTGCGCTCGCCAATGCCCAGCAGCGAGCAGTTCACGCCGGATGCGCCGTAGAGCCACGCCGTCACGGAGTTTGTAACCGCGCCGTAAAAGTCGTTATGGCCGTGCCATTCGATCAGCTCAGAGGGGAAGCGTGCGTGGTGACGCAGGCCGTAGATAATGCCCGGAACGCTGCGGGGCATGGCCGCACCGGGAATGGATACGCCGTATCCCAGCGTATCGCAGGCGCGCAGCTTGATCGGCATGCCGGATTCCTTGGAGAGCTTGGACAGCTCCAGAACGAACGGCACCACAAAGCCGTAGAAATCCGCGCGCGTAATGTCCTCCAAATGGCAGCGAGGGCGAACGCCTGTTTCAATGCACTCGCGAACGACGCCGACGTAATGATCGACGGCTTGCCTGCGCGTCATCTTGAGCTTATAGAAGATATGGTAGTCCGAGCAGCTCACAAGAATGCCGGTTTCCTTCAGGCCGATCTCGCGAACCATTTCAAAATCCTTTTTGGAGGCGCGAATCCAGCTCGTTACCTCAGGAAACTCGTATCCAAGCTCCATGCAGCGTACCACCGCGTCGCGGTCTTTCTTTGAATACAGGAAAAACTCGCTCTGGCGAATGATACCGTTGGGGCCGCCGAGCCGGTGCAGCATGTCGAACAGTGTCACGATCTGATCGGTCGTGTACGGCTCTCTGGATTGCTGTCCGTCACGGAAGGTCGTGTCCGTGATCCAGATATTTTCCGGCATCGCCATGGGAACGTGGCGCATGTTGAATGCAATTTTCGGAATATGCTCATAGTCGAACATGATGCGGTACAGATTTGGTTCCGCCACATCCTGCAGGACATAATCAAATTCATTTTTCTCCAGTAAATTGGTGTGCGGATTCATCCGCAGCTCTTTGCCTGTTGTCATGAAAGGGCTCACCTCCGGGTCAAAATAGAAAATATTAATCTATTATATATTCCATTCAAAATAAATACAAGCCCAATCCAGACACAAATATGTGGAGTTGGGAAAGTCTGTACAGTCGCTTAACGGCTTAAATGAAAAATCACGGTCCAGATCCGGCAATTTTGCCCGTTCCGGTGTATTATGGGTGAAAGGGGAGTGAGAAAATCGGATGCAACGCACAAATGAGGAGATTCTGGCGGCTTACGACCGGCACGCGGACACGGTGTATCGAATAGCATATGCGTTTTTGAAGAATAGGGCCGATGCAGAGGATGCCGTTCAGAACACCTTCGTGAAGCTGCTGTCAAAACGGGCCGTGCCGTTTGAAACGGCAGAACATGAAAAAGCGTTTTTGATCGTCACGGTGTCCAACCTGTGCAGAAACGAGCTGAAACGCTATCGGCGACGGATGGCCAGCCTGCCCGAGCAGGATCTGCCGGCGCAGGAGCCGGCTTCGCAGACCCTGCTGCAGGCGGTACTGTCCCTGCCCGAGAGGCACAAGCTGGCGGTATACCTGTACTACTATGAAGGATACCGAACGGATGAGATCGCCCAGATGCTGCACAAGCCGGCCTCTACGATCAGAAACCATTTGAGCGAAGCGCGGCAACTTCTGAAAGCACGGCTTGGCGAAGACAGTTTTACGGAATGAATCATGGAGGAATGTATATGAAGGATGAACGAATGGTTCGCGCATTTGACGCGATGACGCCCAACGCCGAGGAACGGCAAAGGATGCGCAGAAAACTGCAGCAGAATTTGCAGGCTGTGGGCGCACGGAAAACGGGTGGCAGCCGGCGGGTTCCGCGCGGCGTTAAAAAACGCGTTGCAGTTGCGCTGGCGGCGGCTGCGGTGCTGCTGGTTTCGGCTACAGCACTGGCTGCCACCGGATTTTTTGGCACCATCGATTGGGGCGGGCAACGGAACGATCTGCCTGCAAGCATGCCCTCTCCGACGATCCTGCCGGAGATCATGGACGATCTTGAAGCCGCTGTCCAGGAACAGCTCGCGGCGGCGCCCGGCGACCAGATTTGGAGTGCCACGCTGCCGGATGGCAGTCGTAACGGCGTCGACTTGTGGGAATCGGTCGGCTCGCTGGAGATGCTGAGAACGCGGCTGGCCGCGGCGGAGATTCCGTTTGCATGGCCGTCGCAGGTTCCGGAGGGCTATGTCCTGTCCGAAGGAAAGCTGTGGTTTTATCATCCTGCGGATGCGTCGCTGCGCTTGCTCGGCAGCACCGAATCGAACGGCGTGGTGATTGAGCGGTTTTCACTCGACGGCGCATACGATCGCTGCATCGCGGGGTATGTGCTCATCTATAAAAATGCGGCGGGCGATACTTTGTACGTTCGGGCGGATGCGCGAAACAGTGGGGATGAGAGCGCTTTCGGCGTAACGGAAACCGATACGTTTGAGACGGTGCCGATATTGGGTATGGACGATGCGCTGCTGTTTTTGAGAGAGCGGGACGTAAAGCTCTATTGCCGCCGCATGACGCCGCAAATCCTTCGACGGAATTTGTTGGCGGAATACTGGCAGAAGCAGAGCGGCACATTCGAGGGGGAGGAATGGATCGGCATGGACAGCGTGGTCTATGAATTTTCATCCTATTCGCTCGATGCAGATGCGCTCAAGCACATTGCAAACAATCTGAAAGCGGCAGAGTAAAACAACGAATACGATCAGCGACGGCCGGAGTTCCGGCCGCCGCTTCATCTGTTTTAGGACGAATTTTTGGCAGCGCAGCGCTCATGCATACCGCTGCCGCACGCCGTGCTCGGCGCTGCGCCTGCGGCGCTTCGGCTTCGTGGAAAAATAAACGATCAACAACACCGCGCACATCGCCAGTCCCACAGCGCCGATCAGGATAAAGGCGCCGCCGGACGCCCGCTGCAGTGCGTTGACAAACTGTGCCGTGTCCGCATCGAGCGCCGATCGCAGCGCTGCGTCGAGTCCCGCGCCGCAGAGCAGGATCAGACAGCCCGCCAGTGCGGCGGTGATGCTCCACCAGACCAAGCCGGTGCGACCCACACGCCGCCGTTTCCCGAGCAGCAGTACCAGCAAGAACCCAAACAGCAGTACGGCGACAGACAGCAAAATGCGCGCCATCGGACTGAACAGCATTTCGAGCGCCGTCAGGGCGGCAACCGGTATTTCCAGCGCCACCGCGAGGGCAGCGCGGCTCGAGAGCATGGAATTGAGCTGTGCCGCAAGCTGTTCGCACAGCAGCGCCGACAGCGCGCCCGCCTCCTCCTCGGTGGCCTGCAGTGCCGGCGCCAGAACGCCGGTCATCAACTTCGTCAACTCGCCGGAATCCACAGTCGGCATCCTTCCGTCCCGAACCAGCGCATTCACCGTACTCGCCGCCAGCTTGCCGGCATAGGCGTCCAACGGAGCGGCATCGACGTTCGAAGCGTCCAGTCCCATCTGGCCAAGCGTATCCTCCACGATGCTGCGCATCAGGCCGGCGCCGGAGATTGCTTCGGTCAGCGCTCTCGGTGCGATGAGCCGATCGGCAGCAAACAGCGCCAACAGAGCCGTTTGCAGCACGAGCAGAATGATAGCTAAAACGATAGCCGTAATGGTTTTGATGGCTTTCATGAGATCAACTCCTCATTATAGTTTTGGGGCGGAAACCGCAGACTATCCTGCAGACCGCACGGAACAGCACCGGCCGGCTGAGGACCGCTCCTTCGGCGCAGCGCGTTGCTGCTGCGCCGACACGCACAGTTTATCGGACTTCCGTCCCGCTGTCAACCGAAGCTCATTGGCGCTGCCCGGGAACGGGGACTGATTTTGTCGCGGACGTTCGGAAATAGAAAAGTCTTGCTATTTTGGTCAAACCCCCATAAACTGATAGGCAAAGACAAAAGGAGGCGGCGCATGTTCTTGAAGACCAAACTGCTTCGGGCGCAGATGTTCCTGCTGCGGCCGATTGCTACCCAGACCGGCGACATCAAGACGGTTCGCGCGCTTCAGGAGGAATCCGGCAAGTTGATCGCGAACCATCGGGTTGCGTTTGAACAGATGATGCTCAACGGCGTTGAAACCTGCGTTGCCACGCCGCCGGAGCGTCGGCCGGAACGGGGCATTCTGCTCTATCTCCATGGCGGGGGGTATACGGCCGGCAAGCTGGAGTATGCGAAGGGCTTCGGCAGTACGCTGGCGGTGCGAACCGGCTATCCCGTTTTGTTCCCCGCCTACCGGCTTGCGCCGGAGGCGCCGTATCCGGCCGCGCTGGAGGACGCCGAGCTTGCTTATCGGCATCTGCTTACAACCGGCTATCCGGCCTCCAAAATCGTACTCTGCGGAGAATCGGCCGGCGGCGGTCTTTGCTATGCGCTGTGTCTTCGCCTGCGGGACGCCGGTTTGCCGCTGCCCGCAGGGATTATTGCCATTTCACCGTGGACGGATCTGACGCTTTCCGGTGATTCATATGCAACGAATGCGGAGGAGGACCCGCTGCTCACAGTGGAGGAGCTTGCGTTTGACGCTGCGTGTTATGCGGGTGGGGAATCGTTGACCAATCCGTACATTTCGCCGTTGTACGGCGATTTGACCGGCCTGCCGCCATCGCTGCTGTTTGCCGGAAGCGCTGAACTGCTGCTCGACGATATGACGGCGATGTTTGAGAGATTGCGCGCGGCGGGGTGTCAGGCCCGCCGGTTTATCGCGCCGGAAATGTGGCACGCCTATGTGCTGTACGGTGTGGAGGAAGCGGAGCCGGACTTTGTACGGATCGGCGATTTTGTGCGGGAATTGTTTGAGGAGAGCTGATGGAAAGCAAACGTTGGATGCGGCTGGATAATGCGGCAAAGATCTATCCGGCGGCAAGCAGCCGCCGGTGGCACGCGCTCTTTCGCGTATCCGCCACGTTGACAGAACCGATTGATCCGGACGTGCTCATGCAGGCGCAGGAGCGCATGGTGAAGCGATTCCCTTCCTTTTATGTGCGGCTGCGGCGCGGCATGTTTTGGTATTATCTGGAGGAATCGCCCTGCTGCGCGCCGGTTGAGCCGGACGGCGAGTCCCCTTGCATGCCGCTCAAGCGTCGCGAGCGCGGCAGTCTGGCGCTGCGGATTCGCTACTATGGCAACCGCATTGCGGCGGAGTTTTACCATGTGCTCACCGATGGCACGGGCGGCCTGTGCTTCCTGAAAACGCTCGTTGCAGAGTATTTGACCCTTCAATACGGCTTGGCCATTCCACGCGGCGATGGGATTTTGGATTGCGGCGCGCCGCCTGCCCGTGAAGAGGTTGAGGACAGCTTTCTGGCGCATGCCGGTAGCGTAGCCATCGACCGGTCGGAGGCAAACGCGTATCATCTGAGCGGCGATCCGGCACCGGACGGGTTTATCCGCTTGACCACGGCGAGCATTCCGGTCGAGAAGGCGCTCGATTGTGCCAAGGAATTCGGCGTGAGCTTGACCACGTTTCTGACTGCCGTGCTGATCGACGCCGTCTGCGAGCTGCAGGATGCGGACGGCATCGCGCAGCGCAGGCAAAAGCCGGTTAAGATCTGCGTGCCGATCAATCTCAGACGCTTTTTCCCGAGCAGGACGCTCAGAAATTTCGCAAGCTATGTGAATCCGGGCATCGATCCCCGCATGGGAAAACATACGTTCGAGGAAATCGTGAGCGCTGTGCACCATCATATGGGCGCGGAAGTGACCAGCAAACGCCTGAACGCCAGATTTACGGCGAATGTGAGTTCGGAGCGCAATGCGCTGCTGCGGGTGGCGCCGCTGTTTTTGAAAAACATGGCGATGAAGTTGGTGTTCCTTTCGGTTGGCGATCGAAAAACCTCTACGATTTTGTCCAATCTCGGCCGGGCGACGCTGCCGGAGCAAATGCAGCCTTATGTAACGCGAATGGAGTTCATACTGGGGCCGCTCTCCCGGAACCCGGTCGCCTGTTCCGCGCTCTCGTACGCGGACACGCTGTACCTCAACATCACCAGCACGCTGCGGGAGCCGGCGCTTGAGCGCGCGTTTCTGACGCGGCTTGTGCGTCGGGGAATACCGGTCTGCGTGGAAAGCAACCATCGTTCGATGTGACGAAATATTCGCCTGCGGGCGTGAAAGGAAGAGAACCATGTCCTATTGTCCCAAATGCGGTGTGGAGCTTGCACCATCTCAAGATCGCTGCCCGCTCTGCAAAACGCCGGTGGCGGGCTGTGAAGCGGCTGCATCGCCATATCCATCCGCGGAAGGCAGCGCGCCCGCTGTGCCGGCAACGCCGCGCAAACGCCGCACCTTTGCTGCCGCCTGTGCCATTTTGCTGCTCATTCCGGTGTTGACCTGCGTGGTCTGCGATGTAAATATCGACGGCACGCTTGCATGGTCGCGGTATGTGCTGCTTTCGTTTGGTCTGCTATATGTGTATCTGTTCCCGCCGATGGTGCTGCTGCGCCATCGCCTTCCGGTCAGCGCATGCCTGGACTTTCTCGGAACGATCGGCTTTTTGTATGGCGTCGAGCGGTTCAGCGGCGGCAACTGGTTCCTGCGTTTTGGTCTGCCGTTGACCGTGCTGGTGTTTGCCGTGCTTGTTCTGGTGATCCTGATGGTGCAAAAATCACGCTGGAATCTGCTCAAGATTCTGTCGGCGGTGCTCTGTGGCATGGGCGTTTCCGTCGTGCTGATCGAATGGCTCATCAACCGCAGCTTTTTCCCCGACCGCCCGATGACTTGGGCGGTGTATACCTGTATTCCGTGCCTGCTGCTCGGCGCGGCGCTGCTGGTGATCGATCATAACCCCGCCTGCAAGCAGGAACTGCGGAAACGGTTTTTTGTTTGAGATCGGGAGGTGATTGCCATGCAAACCGGAATCGCATACAAGCTGATCGATTCCATTCCACCGGAGTATCTCAACGCGGCGGAGCGGATGCAGTACCCGGTGGGGGAGTACATCATTCGCCCAAACGAGCCGGTGAAGTGGTTCTATATCCTGCTCTCCGGCAGCGCCAAGCTTGTGTACGAGAGCCCGAAGGGGGAGGCGTTGATCCTCGACATTTACCATGCAGGCGATTTCTTCGGCGAGATGGAGATGGTCGACCTGCAAACGGTTGACCGTGCGATCATTGCGATGACGCCCTGTGAGGCCTATCGGTTTTCAAGGAGACAGTTCTTTGATCTGTGGGATGGTGCAAGCTCCTTTTCCAGATTGCTGCTCACGGTGCACTCCGACCGGCTGCTGCGCGCCGGAGACGACAAGATCTATGCCGAGCGCACGGTTTTGCGGGAAAAGGTCTTCCGCATCATTCAGAACCATATCAACGCGCGCGGCAGTTTCCTTTATACCAAACACATCCTTGCGGAAATGGCCGGCGTTTCCATCCGCAGCCTGAACCGAACGCTGCGCGAGCTCGAGGACGATGCGTTGATCGTCCAGTCGGGAGGAACCATCCGCCTGCATATTTGAGGCCCCAAGTTCGTTGTCGGGACAGTTCGCTTTGAACTGTCCCTTTTGCTTGCCGTCAGAATCGGGACAATTGTCCTATCGAAAGCGGAACGGGCGCAGATATACTCATATCAGGATACTTGGAAAGGAAGAGCCAATTATGTCGCGTATTCGAGATATTGGGTTAAAGGAAGAGGGGCACCAGCGCATCGCTTGGGTTCAGCGCCATATGCCGGTTTTGAATTCCATCGGCGATCGCTTTGCAATCGAAAAGCCGTTTGCCGGGCTGCGCATCGCCCTGTCGATCCATCTGGAGGCCAAGACCGCTTATCTGGTGAAAACGCTTGCGCGTGGCGGCGCCGAGCTCTATGTGACCGGCTCCAACCGCCTGTCCACGCAGGATGCCGTTTGCGCGGCGCTGGTGGACGATGGTATTACGGTCAATGCGATTCATGCCGCTTCCGATGATGAAACGCTTGCGCTGTGGGAGGAAACGCTTCGCTGCCATCCCGATATTGTGATTGATGATGGGGCCGATCTCATCAATCTGCTTCTGGGCGATTGCAGCGAGTATGCGGATCGCGTGATCGGCGGCTGTGAGGAGACGACGTCCGGCGTACAGCGCCTGCGCGGATGGGAGCAAACCGGTAGATTGACGTTTCCGGTGATGGCGGTGAACGATGCGCGCTGCAAGAGCTTTTTTGATAACACCTATGGCACGGGCCAAACCGTGTGGGATGCGATTATGCGCACGACGAATATGCAGATCAACGGCAAAACGGTTGTCGTCGCCGGCTATGGATACTGTGGCCGCGGTGTGGCAAAGGTCGCAAAGGGCCTCGGCGCACAGGTGATCGTGACCGAGATCGATCCCGTGAAATCGGTGCTTGCTGTGATGGACGGCTATCGTGCGCTGCCTATGGACGAAGCCGCGCCGCTTGGCGATATTTTTGTGACGGTCACCGCCTGCTGCGACGTGATCCGGGCGGAACACTTCGAGCGCATGAAGGATAATGCGATCGTCAGCAACGCGGGGCACTTCAATGTGGAACTGGATTTACCGGCGCTCAAATCCATGGCCGTGGAGCAGGTGGAGCTTCGAAAAAATCTGGACGGCTATGTGCTGCCAAACGGCAGAACCATCGCGGTCATAGCCGACGGCGGTCTGTGCAATATTGCCGCGGCCGACGGGCATCCGATGGAGATCATGGACATGTCGTTCGCTCTGCAGGCTCTCGGCGCGGAATATATTCTAAAAAATGGCCGGCCGATGCGGCCGGGCGTGCACACCATTCCGGAGGAGATTGACCTGCGGGTGGGCGCGCTGAAACTCAAAGCGCTCGGCGGCGGCTTCGACGTCCTCAATGAGAAACAGAAAGCGTTCATGAAGTCTCATTGATGTGGAAGAGTTTTTTGCTCGCGGAGCAGAAAATACAAAATAAAGGAGAGGTTGGAAAGATGAGAAAGCTCTATAAAGCCCTGAGTCTGCTGCTTGTCATGCTTATGATGGCGGGGTGCTTTGCCGGCTGCCAGCAGGCGCCGCAGGATGAACCCAAAACACCGGACTCCACCGCGACCGAAGCCCCGGCAGCGACGGATGTGCCCGAACCGACGGAAGAACCGCGCGCGGAGCAGCGCATTGTCTGCCTTGCACCGAGCATGGTGGAAGTGGTGTACGCACTGGGACTTGGCGACGAGATCGTCGGTTGGTCGGCCTACACCGATTATCCTCCGGAGGTCGAGCAGCGCGAGGGCTGGACGCCCTATGCGGCCTACTATAACACGGAAACGGCGGACTTTGACGTTCAGGTGGAATTGGCTAAGGACGTCGCCGTGGTCTCCAAGTTCTATGACTGCAATTACGAGATCATCGAGGCGCTCGAGCCGACGATCATCTTTGGCGAGGCGGAAGTTCAGCAGCCCATGGTCGATGAACTGAAGAACAAGGGGTATAACGCGTATAACTATGCGCCAGCCACCATCGACGAGGTCTATGCCATGATGCTGGAGATGGGCGAACTGTTGGGCGTCAAGGAATATGCGCAGGAATTGGTGGACGGTTACTACAAGGAGATCGAGGAGATCAAGGCCATCACCGCCAATCTCAAGCCGGTTCCCACTTACTTTGAAATCGCACACCAGACCGATTACGGCGAGTTTGGCGTATTCGGCCCCTATACCAATGCATCCGGCACTCCGTTTGACGATATGATCGCCATTGCGGGCGGCATCAACATCTTCAGCGATCTCGAGGGCGACTACACCGAGGTTACCTTTGAACAGATCGTGGAGAAGAATCCGGCCGTTATCCTCTCGCCCTATTGGCCCAATGCTTTTGACGAAGAGGTAACGACGCTCTATGAGATCATGACCCGCCCCGGATTTGATACCACGGACGCCGTGAAGACCGGCCGCGTCTACTACTATGACTCCAGCTTGATGAAGCGCTTCGGACCGCGCACCGTGACCGCGATCAAAAAACTGGCGTATCTGCTCCATCCGTATTACTTTGAGAATCCGGAGAATTCCGTATCTCCCTGGGAGCTGGGTAAGATCGACGTGTTCGAATCCTTCCCCGAATCGTTGCATTGATGATTTGATAACGACAGAGCAATCCATAAAACAGGAATGGGAACACCAAAAGGCGTTCCCATTCCTGTTTTACGATGAAAGAATTGCTCATTAACTGCGCTTTCATGGCGCATGGGTATCTGTACCGCATGGAACGCTGCCGCATTCGACGCCGGATAGCGCTGGAGCAGGGAAAGCCGAAGCCGTATTTCAGTCCCGACTGGCAAGGGACTGACCGCGGCGCCGCTTCATTCGGTACAACCGATCAATGCACCCGGTCGCTTCGGGGCTTGAGCTTTTGCTCATTGCCGTTTTCATCGAGATAATACATGTTGTCCAGATGCGCCTGCATGCTGGCGCGGAAGGAGGCGATATATTCTGCCCGCAGCGCCTGCCTTTCGGCAAGCTCCGCTTCCGTCAGCCCCTCCGGTGTGCGCGCCTTGGCGGCAAGCGCGTTGATACGCTTGATCTTTTCCGGTTCCATCGCCTGTCAACCCACCAATACCGTGCCGTCCGGCTTCACAGTGATCTGCATACCGGTCTTGACATAGTCGAGAAACGCATCGCCAAGACCATCGACGACCGGCATGCTGACGTCCGTCCAAACCGCAGAAAGGACGGCGCCGGCTGCGGCCAGCGAATCGATCGGCTTGGAGAAGAGCATGCAGGCCGGCTGCTTGCCGAGCGCTGCGGCACAATAGAGCACCATGCCGCCGGTGGTGGAACCAATGGTCTGCGGCAGGCAAAGCGCCGTGCCGAACATGGGCTTTCCGTACAGATCCGGATTGTTCTGGTCGGAACAGGTGGCCTTTTTATCGCCGAACATCAGGCTCTTCTGAAAGCTTGCGAGCGTGTTGAATCCGCCGTGCGAAACGAGCGCTTTTGCGGTTGCTTCTCCCGCAACAACGGGACGGCCCTTAAACTCCTTCATATCAGTTCGCCCCCTTCGTGATGCGCACGAGAATCTCGGCGCTGGTATAGTAGCGGCTGCTGGTGTAGGTGCGCAGCTTGTTGGAGTTGGTGATAACCGGCATCTTGCCGCACAGCGGGTTGTTCATGTACATGAGCGGGCAGATATAGGACAGAATGACGCCGGTATCCTTGAGCATGGCCGCCTCCGGCAGCGCTTCAAACGCCTTTTGTACGGCCGGCGCAGTGGTAAACACCGTGGGAATGCAGACCTTACTGCGACCCGCCGTCCGAAGTCCGTCAGCCACGGCGTGCGTCCATTCGATGAGCTGCGGCAGTGTCAGGTGCGGACAGCCGACAAAGCAGAGCTTCGGCTCGGCGTCGGGATCCTTCCAGATGCAGGGATAACCGGCCTTCACGCGCTCGAGCTCGGCATCATCGATCACATAGACTTCAGCATCCTCGAGGATGAGCGATTCGCCCTGCTCCACAGCCTCCGGCGTGAGGCCATCCACATGGTACAAGCCGACGGCACCGTTGCTTGCGGTTGCCGCGCCCATGTCCTTGAGATACGCCTTAACCTCGTCGTTCAGCTCCATGCCAAGGAATGTGGACAGGCCCTTGATGTAGGGAACGTCCTCCATGACCTTCATGCCGATGGCGCTGCCAAGCACCTGCGCTTCCGGCACTTTGGTTGTACGAATATCCACAATCCAGCTCGCTTTGCGGCCCGCATCGGTGAGCAGGCCGAAGTAGGGTACAAACCCCACAATGCTGCCAAACAGCTCGATGATGCCGGAATTGCGGTTGCAGCGCGCACCGAGAACGCTGTTGGCATATACGACGGCGCTGCTTTCGGCCCAGCTCAGGTATTCGCCCTTTTCCGGCTGGTTGCCGACCTCATCGAGATAGCAGGCGCAGGTGAAAGCATCATCCCGTATGAGACCGAGCTTTTGAAGCTGCTGCTCATAATCGGCCTGCTTGCTGTACATAACCCGAAAGAATATGTTCTGCAAAAAGTTGGCCGGAACGTTTTTATCCAGCGGCCGCGGGTCGACGGAAAACGGTTGGCCGGAAATCGCGCCGGCTGCTATCAACTGATCCATGAGCTCGTAGACGGGTTTCATGACGCTGAGTCCAAAGCTCGTCACGAGATGGCCGTTCCGGCTGGTAACCGGCACCATTCGTTCCGCGCCAAAGGTTTCGCCGAACATGACGAGCGTTTTCATCACCTTGGCCAGCGTTTCGCCCTTTTTGCCATCAAGAATGGCCTGCTGTTCGGGCGTCAACACCATGTTTGACATGTTTCTCCCCCCTCGTTGTTTGAATTGCACATCGGTCAAAATGCAGACGATGAGAGCCTTACGGCGAACCGAGTCGCGCGCGCCGCACGGGCGCGATTCTCTCATCCGTGGTGACAACTTATATTTTATCAATGTTGCGAAAACTCGTCAAGAAATGCGCCGTCTTTGCATTACCGTATTTTGACTTTCATCCCCCTGACGTGCTATACTGCAACCATATGGATGATCGTACTGAAAGAAAACAAAAGATTATTCGGGTGGAACCGGATTCTCCCGCAGGCCGCGCCGGCGTGCGGGAGGGGGAGTGCCTGCTCGCCATCAATGGAGAGCCGGTGCTCGATCTCGTTGATTATGAGTTTTTGACCGCAGCAAGAATGCTGCATGTTTCGCTGCAAGCTGCCGATGGTGCGGAACGGACGATCTCCGTTCGCAAACGGGAGACCGAGCCGCTCGGCCTGTCGTTTCCCACCAGCCTGATGAGCGATATGCGATCCTGCGCCAACCGCTGCATCTTTTGTTTTGTCGATCAGATGCCGTGCGATGTGCGCTCCAGCCTGCTCGTCAAGGATGACGATTGGCGGCTCTCGTTCATCATGGGCAATTATGTGACGCTCACGAACGTCTCGGAGCGGGAGTTTGAACGCATACTCAACCGTCGCGTGAGCCCGCTGTACATTTCCGTTCATGCTACGGATCCCGAGGTGCGCGCGCAGATGATGCGCAACCGCACGGCGGGCCGGCTGATGGAGCGGCTTGAGCGTCTGGCCGCGGCAGGGCTGCGCTTTCATGCGCAGGTCGTATGCTGCCCGGGCATGAACGACGGCGACGTGCTGGATCGGACGTTGGCCGACCTGTATCGGCTGTATCCGGCCGCGCAGTCCGTTGCACTCGTTCCGGTCGGGCTGACGCGCTTTCGGGAGGGGCTTTCGCCGCTGCGGGCGTATACGCCGGATGCGGCGCGGGAAATGATCGAACGGGTCGAGTCCTTTTGCACAAAGGCCAGAGCGGAGCAGGGAACGGCGTTTGCATTCTTGTCGGACGAATGGTATCTGAAGGCAGGCGTACCGCTGCCGCCGTATGAGGCGTACGAGGATTTCGGACAGATTGAAAACGGCGTAGGGCTGTTGCGGCTGTTTGAACGGGAATTCCGGGACGCGCTGGCCGATCGAAAACCGCTTTCCCAAAGACGTGCGGCGGCAATGGCGGGCGGCGAGGGTGCGTATCCGTTCTTTCGGGAGCTGTATCGGGCGCTCGATCCGTATGGCGTGGATCTGACGCTGTATCCGATTCACAACGACTATTTTGGCGGCAATGTCAATGTTGCCGGATTGGTCACCGGCGGCGATTTGATCCGGCAGCTCTCGGGTAGGCTGACTGCGGATACGCTGCTGATTCCACAGAACATGCTGCGGGAGCGAGAGGACGTTTTTTTGGACGGAGTGACGCTCGCAGAACTGGCCGCTGCGCTGCAGGTGCGGGTGCTCCCGGTCGCCGGCGGCGAACACATGATTGAAACGCTCTTTACCGCATAGATTTTTGTATTGGGAGACAGAAAAACCTTATGAGCACGAAACCCCTTGTGGCCGTTGTCGGCCGCCCCAACGTAGGGAAATCCACCCTCTTTAATCGGCTCGTCGGGCGGCGCGTCGCCATCGTTGAGGATACGCCGGGCGTGACGCGCGACCGTATCTACGGAGACGCCGAGTGGCTGCAGTATTCCTTTACGCTCATCGATACCGGCGGCATCGAACCGGCAAGCCTGGACAAGATCGCGATTCAGATGCGCCGGCAGGCGGAGCTTGCCATCGAGACGGCGGATGTGATTTTGTTTTTGGTAGACGGACGGGAGGGTATGACCGCCGCAGACATGGAGGTGGCCTCCATGCTGCGCCGAAGCAAGAAACCCGTCGTCTTGGGCGGCAACAAGGTTGACGCGCAAAAATTTGAGGAAGCCGCCTATGAGTTCTATTCGTTGGGACTCGGCGATCCGATCACGATCTCTGCTGCGCAGGGGCTTGGCCTTGGCGATCTGCTCGATGCGGTTGTAAAGGACTTTCCGGCCGACGCGGGCGGCGAGGAGGAGAAGCGAATCAATATCGCGGTTGCCGGCAAGCCGAACGTCGGCAAATCGAGCCTGATCAACGCACTGCTCGGCGAGGAGCGTACGATTGTTTCCGATATCCCCGGCACCACGCGGGATTCGATCGATACGCCGTTCGAGCATCACGGCCGCCTCTATACGCTCGTGGATACGGCGGGAATTCGCAGAAAGCGGAGCATCGAGGATGAGAGCATCGAGCGCTACAGCGTCATCCGGTCGCTGGCCGCCGTGCGCCGTGCGGACGTGGTGTTGATCGTCTGCGATGCGAGCCAGGGACTGAGTGAGCAGGACGTGCGCATTGCGGGCTATGCGCACGAGGAGGGTAAGCCCTCCGTGCTGTTGGTCAACAAGTGGGATCTGGTGGAAAAGGATACGCACACCATTGAAAAGTTCAAGAAGGACCTGCTGGTCGATCTGGCGTTTATGAGCTATGTACCGATGCTGTTCCTGTCCGCCAAAACTGGCCAGCGCGTCAACCGCGTGCTTGATCTTGCGGATTCGGTCTATGAACAGAGCTGCCGCAGAATTCCGACGGGCACGCTCAACGATATTGTGGGCGAGGCGGTTATGGTCAATGAGCCGCCGTCCGACAAGGGACGCCGGCTGAAGATCTATTATGCGACGCAGGCAGCCGTTCAGCCGCCGACGTTTATCGTGTTCGTGAACGATGAGACGCTCGTGCATTTTTCTTATCAGAGGTATTTGGAGAACTATCTGCGGAAATCCTTTGGTTTGGAGGGTACGCCGCTCAGACTGTTCTTCCGCAACAGAAAGAAGAGCGACGATCAGACCTAAGCGATGATCCTGCGCGGCTGCGGCGCCGACAAGGCGGTGCTAGCGCGGACGATTCTGAAAGGATGAAACATGGAGCAATATTCGTTCAATATGTTGTTGTGCCTTGCCAGCGCGGCGGTTGGGTACCTGTGCGGCAACCTGCAAACGGCGATTCTGATCAGCAAGCGGTATTATCATGATGATGTGCGAGGCCACGGCAGCGGCAATGCGGGCAGCACCAATATGGTGCGCGTGTTCGGCTTCAAACCGGGCATCGTAACATTTCTTGGCGATTTCTGTAAAGCGATCGCCGCTGTTCTGCTCGGCAGGCTCCTGATGGGAACGCTGGGCGGCTATGTGAGCGCGCTGTTCGCGGTGCTGGGCCATTGCTATCCGGCGTTTGCGGGATTTCGGGGCGGAAAGGGCGTTGCGTCCTCGTTTGCGATCGCCTGGATGACGTTCCCGCTCGGCGCAGCCATCACGACCGTTGTTGCCGCGCTGGTGCTGGCCGTCACAAAAAAGGTTTCGCTCGTTTCCCTTTCCGGCGTACTCGTCTTTCTGATTGCGACGCTCGTCTTTCGGTTTTCGGATATTGCGCTCGTCGTACTGGCGGCGCTCCTCACCGCGATCGTTTATCTCAGACACATCGATAACATTCGCCGCCTGCTGCACAATGAAGAAAAGCAGATCGTGAATTAAAGCATTCTATTTGTGCGCTTCTCTCATATATTGGTAACGACCGATACAGCAGGAGGGAGAGGCGCGTCATGGACAGAACACAGCTCTATCGCGATATCGCCAAGAGAACACAGGGCGACATCTATATCGGTGTCGTCGGCCCGGTGAGAACGGGAAAATCAACCTTTATCAAGCGTTTTTTGGACCTGCTGGTGCTTCCCAATATTGAGAACACGCATGTCAAAACCCGCGTGATTGACGAGCTTCCGCAGAGCGGTGCCGGCCGGACCATCATGACGACACAGCCGCGGTTCGTGCCGAATGAGGCCGTTCGCGTGGAGTTTGCCGATAAACAGTTCTGCAATGTCCGGTTGGTGGACTGCGTCGGATATCTCGTGCCGGGCGCCATCGGCCACTTGGAGGATGATGCGCCGCGCATGGTGCGCACGCCTTGGTTCGACTATGACGTTCCGTTTGAGGAGGCCGCTGAACTGGGAACGCGCAAGGTCATTACCGAGCACTCCACCATTGGCATTGTCATGACGACCGACGGCAGCATTACGGAGCTTCCACGTGACAGCTATGTAGAGGCGGAGGCACGCGTCATCCGGGAGATGAAGGAAACGGGCAAACCGTTTGTGCTCATCATCAACAGCATCGACCCGGAGGGAGACGCGGCGCTCCAACTGCGTGATCAGCTTGCCGCGCAGTACGATGTTTCGGTAATTTGCCTCAATGTCATGCAGATGTCGGCAGCGCAGGCCGCGGAACTGATCGAAGAGATCCTGTTGGAATTCCCGCTCCGCATGATCGAGGTGCGGATTCCGTCCTTCATGCGCGCGTTGGCGAAGGACCATTGGCTGATGCAGCGCGTGCTGCTGCCGATCTACTCGGCGCTTCCGCAGCTCGTCCGGGTTCGGGATTACCGGTATCTGGCGGGGGAACTGGCACAGATCGAGCAGTTTTTGCCCGCCCGTGTGGAGCGCGTTGCGCTTGGAGAGGGCGTAGCGACGATCGTGCTGCAGCCCGAGGAGGGGTTGTTCTACGCGATCCTTGGCGAGGAATGCGGCTGCGATATTCGGGATGACTTTGAGCTGATTTCGGCCATGAAGGAATTCGTTTCGGCAAAGACCGAGTATGACCGAATCGCCGGCGCGCTGCTCGAAGCCAGGCGAACGGGCTATGGGCTGGTCCCGCCAGCTGTCGATGAGATGGAGCTGGAGGAACCGGAGATCGTTCAGCAGGGCAATCGCTTTGGCGTCAAACTGCGTGCAAAAGCCTCCGGGCTGCATGTGATTCGCGTGGATATCGAGAGCGAAGTGAGCCCGATTGTCGGCACCGAACAGCAATCGGAAGCGCTTGTGCAATATCTGCTCTCTACCTTCCGGGAGGATCCCGCGGCGATTTGGCAGACAAATATTTTCGGCAAGTCGCTGTATGACCTTGTGCGGGACGGCATGTCCAGCAAGGGCAGCATGTCTCCTGCGGTGCAGCAGCGCATACAAGCCACGCTCCAGCGCATAGTCAACGAGGGATGCAACGGACTGATCTGTATTATGCTTTGAAAAGCGGACACAATAAGAATCGCAGTGGAAGCTGCGATTCTTTTCGTTTTTGGAGGCGGCATGCAGCGTTATCGAACCGATCTGGCGCGGGAATCCCGGGAACTGGCCGGGAACGATTTACAGGGTGTTTCGCAATCGAAGGAGCAGCATGGCCCGCTGCTTGTGGAGCGAATCGTGATCGAGACGCCGGAGGCGGCCGATCGGCTCGACAAGCCGCAGGGAAGGTATATCACAATTGATGCGGACAATCTGTCCGACCGGGAACCGGAGGTGTTCACGGCACTCTCCGAGCGAATTGCGGAGGAACTGTCCAATTTGCTGGACGGCATACCGGAGCAGGCCGATATGATGGTGATCGGCCTCGGAAACCGGTTTGTCACGCCCGATGCGCTCGGCCCGGAAACGGCCGACCGGATCTATGTGACGCGTCACATCCGGACCAACGCGCCGGAACTGGCGCCGCAGGGAATGCGGGCGGTTTCGGCGATGGCGCCCGGCGTGCTGGGAACGACGGGCATGGAGACCGTGGAGGTGGTTAAGGGGCTGGTGGAACATGCAAAACCGGCCGCCGTCATCTGCGTGGATGCGCTGGCCGCGCGCAGTACGGATCGGATTCACCGGACGGTACAGTTGAGCGACACCGGCATCAGCCCGGGCTCCGGCATCGGAAACATGCAGGATACCCTGAACCGTGAGACGCTGGGCGTGCCGGTGATCGCCATCGGGATTCCGATGGTGGTATATGCGGCGACCATTGCAGCCGATACCATCGGTATGGTTGCGCAGCGAACCGGCCTGCCGGACAATGAGGCGCTTCGCGCACTCGTAGATGAGGTTGTGCGCGAGCATTTCGGCCCCATGATCGTCACACCGAAGGATATCGATCTGCTGACGGAGGATGCCGCGGAAATTCTGTCGAATGGCATCAACCGCATGCTGCACCGTGCTTATTATGCGGAAATAGAGGCATTGTTGGAGTAAGCCGTGCATACCCTTGTGATGGGGGAGGGCATGTACGATGAAAAAAGACATTCGGCGCCGCAGACGCCATGGCAGGAGCGGCGTATGGAAGAGAAGCCGGCGCTGGCCACTGCTCAGCAGGCTGCGTCTGGCACTGCCCCTGCTTTCCGTCGCCTGCGCCGGAATACTCCTGTTGCTGTCCTGCGGAAGAGCGGAGGTGGGGATGCTCGCGGTGGGCATGCCGATGCTGGCTCAGCTTTCGCAGACGCAGGCCGCAGAGACATCCGCAGCAGCGGCGACGACGCTGCCGCCGCTCCGGCTTACGGTTCTGGAAACCGAAACCGTGCCCGTGATCCGTCCGCAGGAACCGGACGGCAATGCGCCGCAGATTTTGATCTACCATACCCATACGACCGAGGCCTATGCGCTGGTGGAGGAGGACCCCTATGAGGCGAGCGGCAAGTGGCGAACAAATGACAATGGCCACAATATCGTTGCAGTAGGCGAATTGCTCGCAAAGCGCCTGCGCGATCTGGGGTTTTCCGTGATTCACGATACGACCAATCATGAGCCGCCAAAGCTGGCCACCTCCTACAGCCGTTCGGAAAAGACCATGCGCTCCTATCGGCAGAAATACCCCTCCCTGAAGGTTTTTATCGACGTTCACCGGGACGCCTATGGAAACAGTGAAACGCCCGTTACCGACTATCTGGAGCTGGATGGGAAGCAGGTTGCGCGCATGATGTTCGTTGTGGGAACGGGGAAGGGCGCGACGGGTACCGGGTTCGACGAGATGCCGGACTTCGAGAGCAACTATGCGCTGGCCGAGTCGATCACCAATCATCTGTCCGCAATCGACAGCCGCCTGGTCAGGCCCATTCGCGTCAAAACCGGGCGATACAATCAGCATATTACGAGCCAGTGCCTGCTGGTAGAGGTCGGCCACAACTGCAACACCCTTTCTCAGGCGCTGGCCGCTGTTCCGTATCTGGCTGAGGCGATTGCCACAGCGCTGGACACGGCCCGGAATCCGGGAGATTTGAGCAAGGCTGATATCTCGGTTTGGGCGCCGCTGGCATAGAAAGAGCGCCGCCGTGGGCAACGGCGGCGCTCCTGCTTTTTCATCGATTATTTGTTCAAAAACTGCGATTCGATTTTGGATACGGCGCGCGCAGCCTGCGCAGCGCTTACGCACAGTTCGATTTTTGTTTCACTCGTTGTGATGAGCCGAACGGCGATCGAGGCGCCGGAGAGTATGCCCAGAAGGTCGGCAGCCACGCCGCACCGGAGCGGCATGCCGGAGCCTTCGATCGTAATCTTTGCCATTCCGCTCTCCGTGCGGATGGATACGCCCTGCTCCGCAATCAGCGGCATCAACGCGTTCGATGCATCGGACAGACAGCGCTCTGCAACCGTGAAGCCGAGGCTTCCGCCGCGCTCGGCCGGGAAGTTCATGGAGATCATATCCACGGAAACATTCTGTTCTGCTACCAGCGCAAGTATACGGGCGCACAGATTGCCGTCCATGGGAAGTTTCCCGATGCTGATGATCGCCTGCTCCTCCGTCAAGGAAACGTGCGATGCCACATTGCTCTCCGTTACAACGTCCTGCATATTGTACAGCCCGTTGTGCTTTCCGATCAGATAGCCGGCAGCCCGCAGCGCGCCGACGGCGAACACCTGCTTGGAATACGCCCGATGGTTGATTTCCACCACCTCGTCGCGACCGAGGAAAAGCACCTCGTGCTCGCCGACGATTGTGCCGCCGCGCACGGAATGCAGCCCGATCTCCTCGTCCGTGCGGCGTTTGTTCGTTTCGTGCCGCCCGAAAACAAGCTCGGAACCGCCCGGGGACTCGGCCTGTATGCACTTGGCCAGCATCAGCGCTGTGCCGCTGGGCGCATCCACCTTTCGACGGTGGTGGCGCTCAATGATCTCAACGTCAAATCCGCCGCCGAGCGCAGCCTTCGCCTGTCGGATCAGATCGAGCTGCAGGTTCACGCCGAGCGACATATTGCCCGTCTGGAACACGGGAATCTGCTCGGACGCGCCCTGAAGCAGCCTGAGGTGGCGATCCGTCAGGCCCGTGGTGCCGACCACGATCGGCACGCGCCGCTTCTCGGCAAACAGCAGCGTTTGCGGCAGCGCGGCCGCAACGGAAAAATCGATCAGTACATCGAACTGCTCGCGAACGGAATCGCAGTTCGAATAAACCGGGACGGACAACCCGCTGCCGTCGGCGCAGTCTACGCCGGCCACAACGGAATAGAGGCCGCTCTGTGCATTGGCGGCCTCAAGAATCGCCCGGCCCATGTGTCCACAAATACCGTGAAGCAGGATGCGGATCATAGGGGCTCCTTTCGGGTGTTAAATCAGTTCGTATGCGCGGAGCGTGTCCTCGATCAGCCGGAGACTCGCATCCGAGGGGGGAACGAGCGGCAGCCGGACGTCCGGCTCGCAAAGCTTCATCATGCCCATCATCGCCTTGACCGGAATCGGATTCACTTCACAGAACGCCGCGCGCCAGAGCGGGATCATCTGAATCTGCATTTCGCGCGCCGCAGCAATGTCGCCGCGGAAGAACGATTCGCAGAGACTGTGCATCGCATCCGGCATAACGTTCGCAATCGTGGAGATGACGCCCTTTCCGCCGATGCTCAGAATTGGCAGCACATGGTCGTCGTTGCCGGCATAGATGTCGCACTCGGGGCAGAGCGCCGCCAGATTGACAATCTGCTCGATATTGCCGCTGGCCTCCTTGGTGCCGACGATATTCTCATGCTTGAGAAGCTCCGCCATCGTTGCGGGCAGGATATTCACGCCGGTACGGGAGGGAACGTTGTAGGTGATGATCGGCAGATCAACGCTGTCGGCCACGGCCATGTAGTGCGCAATGAGCCCGGCCTGCGACGTCTTGTTGTAATACGGGGTCACGACCAGCAATCCGTCAACGCCGATTGCCTCCGCGGAGCGGCTGTTTTCGATCACCGTCGAGGTGCAGTTGCCGCCGGTGCCGGCGATGACGAGAATCCGCCCGCCCACGCGCTCGACAACGAACTGGATGACGGAAAGGCGCTCATCCACGGACATGGTGGATGCTTCGCCGGTCGTCCCGCATACAACGATCGCGTCGGTACCGCTTGCAATTTGGAGTTCGATCAACCGGGTAAAAGCCGTCAGATCAACCGTTCCGTTTCGGAACGGCGTGATGATCGCGACGGCTGATCCCTGAAAAATGGCCATGCTTTAAGCCTCCCACTGCTGAATCAATGCCTGAGCAATCTGTACCGCGTTGGTCGCGGCGCCCTTACGGATGTTGTCTGCAACGCACCAGAGATTGATGCCGTTTTCAACGGAGAAATCGCGGCGGATGCGGCCGACATAGACCGGATCGGTATCCGCGGCGGTGATGGCCATGGGGTAGACGTCGTTTGCAACGTCATCCAAGACCACAAGCCCTTCGGTCTTTTCAAGCAGCGCGCGCAGCTCTGCAAGATCGAACGGACGCTCAAACTCGATGTTGATGCTCTCGCTGTGCCCATGGAATACCGGCACGCGGACCGTTGTCGCCGTGACGCGCAGATCGGGCAGGGAGAGGATCTTGCGCGTTTCATCGATCATTTTCTGCTCCTCCTTGGTATAACCGTTGTCGAGGAACACATCGATGTGCGGCAGACAGTTGCCCGCGATGGGATGCGGGAATTTCTGCGGCGCTTCGCCCTTGAGCCCGTTTACGAGATCCATGTAGCCCTTTTGTCCGGCACCGGACACCGCCTGATAGGTGGAATACACGACGCGCTTGAGTCCGTATGCGTCCCTCAGCGGCTTGAGCGGTACCATCGCCTGAATCGTGGAGCAATTTGGGTTTGCAATGATGCCCTTCTTCCGATACCCCATGATTGCCTCCGGATTGACCTCGGGTACGACCAGCGGCACATCGGGGTCCATGCGCCAACAGCTCGAATTATCGATCACAACCGCGCCGGAAGCAGCAACGATGGGCGCGAACTGCTTCGAGGTGGACGTACCGGCGGAGAACAGCGCGATATCCACATGCAAATTCTCAAAAGCGTCTTCGGTCAGTTCTCGGATGGTGTACTGCTGCCCCATGAACGTGACTTCGGTTCCCGCACTGCGCTTGGAAGCAAACAGAAAGTACTCCGAAACGGGAAGCTTTCTTTCCTCAAGAACCTGCAAAAACTTCCGGCCAACCATGCCCGTTGCGCCAACAACGGCAACGCGATACTGTTTCATATCATTCTCCATATTGATTCTATTATATACTACACCAAAGTATATAGAAACATTCTACTGAAAACAGGTCCATTTGTCAATTCAAACCACAGAGATCGCGGCAATTCTGCGGGCGGACACGCCTTTTTCCGTTGCATCTGGGCCGGAAAGGGTGTAGAATGATAAGCAGAAAAAATGGGGAGGGATACGCCTGTGCTCACAAGCTACTCCGCGTTCGCGGCATATTATGACGCCATGATGCACGACGTGGATTATGATCGCTGGGCGCGCAGACTGGATGCCCTCATCAGGCCGGTGGCCGGCAGCATGCCGCTTTCCGCTGCCGATTGCGCCTGCGGTACCGGCGCATTGACGGTTCGCTTGGCCCGCATGGGCTATCAAATGACGGGAATCGACCTGTCCGAGGACATGCTGCGCGTCGCGCAGGAAAAGTCGATGCGGTTGGGACTGCGCATTCCCTATGTCTGTATGGATATGCGCCGCCTCAAGCTGCACCGGCCGGTGGATGCGATCAGCTGCGCCTGTGACGGAGTGAACTACCTGACCTCGAGAACCGCGCTCTGCGCTTTTTTTCGGGCCGCGCATGCGGCTTTGAAAAGCGGCGGCGTCCTGATCTTCGACGTATCCACCCGGTTCAAGCTTTCCGAGGTGCTGGGCGGCAATTGCTTTGGAGAGGATCTGCCGGATTGTACCTATCTGTGGCGCAATGCCTACGACCCGGCGCAGAAACTGCTGGAAATGCGCTTGCATGTGTTCGTACCCGAACCGGATGGCCGCTACCGCCGGTTTGACGAGGTGCACATCCAGCGCGCGCACTCCGATGCAGAACTGCGCAGCGCACTTTCGGAGTGCGGCTTTGCCGTGCTGGATGCGTTTGACGGCCTCACGGATCAGCCGCTGACGGAGCGCACGGAGCGCGCCTTGTACGTGTGCAGACGTTTGGAAAAGGAAAGCGAAGCGCTGCCGGCCGATTTGGTGCGATAGCGCAGAAAAAGACGGAAGCGCCCTGTTTGGGCAGGAAGGAAGTTCCGCTTGACGGAACCAGGTGAGCAGATGGATCAAATTCTCCATGCGCTTGCGGCGGGGGAAAACGTACGCATCGCGGCAATCAGCGCATATGATATGGTTTGCGGCGCCAAAACGCTGCATGGCCTTTCGCGCGTGGCAACCGCCGCGCTTGGCCGGCAGCTGATGATGACCGCTATGATGGCTTCGCAGCTCAAGAACGAAGGCGACCGGGTGTCGACCATCCTGCGCGGAGACGGTCCGGCCGGGAACATGGTCTGTACCGGCGCGATAGGCCCCGTTGTCAAGGGGTATACGTCCGAGCCGGCGGTGGAACTGCCGCCGACGCCGGAGGGCAAGCTGGATGTGGGGGGCTATGTCGGCCGTACCGGACGGCTGACCGTCGTCCGCGATCTGCCGGTGGGTGATCCCTATGTGGGTGTGTGCAACCTCATTTCCGGTGAGATCGCGGTGGACTTTGCGCAGTATTTCACCGTCAGCGAGCAGCAGCCCTCTCTGGTCTACCTCGGTGTGCGCATCGATGCGGCGAGCGGCGAGGTTCGCGCCGCATCCGGCGTGCTTGTACAGCCGCTGCCGGGCTGCCCGGATGAAACCATCGACGACCTGCAGGCGCGTGCGGAATCGATTAACACCCTGACGCACCGGCTCGACGATGGTCAGACGCTGGAAACGGCTGTGGCGGATCTGTTTTCCGGGCTCGATTTTCATGTCGTCGAACGCTTCAGTCCCGCATACCGCTGCGATTGTACGCGCGAGCGGATTGAGCGTGCGCTGATCTCCGTCGGCGCGGAGGAGCTACAGGATATGATAGAACGCGATGGCGGCGCGGAAGTGAAATGCCATTTTTGCAACGCCGTCTATGAATTTACCGCCGCGGAGCTTTCCGATTTGCTCCGCATGGCACAGTCGGAGGACAATGGACAAAACGCAACATAAAACAGGAAAGATTTTGCCGTTCCGGCAGGACGTGGACTTTTTTCTCAAGCGCGGCGCAAAGGAACTCGACCGAAACGATCCGCTCGCGGCCATACAGCATTACCGCAAGGCCTATGACAGCGATCCTGCGGATCTGGATTCCTGCCTTGCGCTGGCGGAACTGCTCAGCCAGATGCAGCGCTTTGAGGAGAGCAACCGCCTGCTGCTGATCGACATGTCCATGAACGATCCGGATCCGGAGAGCTATTTTGGACTTGCCTGCAATTACTATGGGATGCAGGAATTTTCATATGCGCATGAAAGTCTGGAAACCTATCTGCATCTGGAGCCGGATGGGTTTTATGCTTACGACGCGGCCGATTTCCTCGATTTACTGGAGGATGAAGCGGAGCTTGCCGAAACCATTGGCATGGATGAAAACGAAACTCTGGAAACGCTTTCCGTTTGCCGGCAGGCCAAGTGGGCGGCGGACTGCGGGAATGCCGAGCATGCTGCAGCGTTGCTTGAGGCGCATCTGGCGCAGTTTCCGACGGCTCTGCGTGCCAAAAATCAGCTCGCTATCGTGCAATACTGTATGGGAAATACCGAGTGCGCGGCAAAGCTGACCAACGAAGTTTTGACCGTCGATTCCCAAAACGTGCAGGCGCGCTGCAGCCGCATTCTTTTCCTCCGCTCAACAGGGGAGACGGAGCAGGCTGAACGGGAATTGGCCGAGCTGCCGAAGCTGCGAACGGAGGACCCGGAGGCATTGGCCAGCGTTTCGCTGCTGCAAATGGAGCTTGGACAGTACGAACAGGCGCGGCAAACGCTGTCAAAACTCTGGAATGATCTGCCCTATGACGAGAATGTGGTGCATCGCATGGGCTATTGCCGGTACATGCTCGGCGATATTGAGGGAGCGCGCGATTGCTACAGGCGGCTTCTTCGCATCAATCCGGATGACACCGTTGCACAGTACTATTTGACGGCATGCCGTAAGTTTGATCAGAAAACGCATGCCAAGCACTGGACGCTGCCGTATCGCGTGCCGTTTGTGGAGATGTTCCGCCGCTTTCAGCAGATCAATGCGCTGTTTGATAAAACGCACAGAGAGCTGACCGAGCTGTGGCGGGAGGATCGAAAAGTGCGCAATCTGCTGGCGTGGGCGCTGACCATTCCCGAACAACGGTCCAAGACGGCCGTTTTACGATTGGTTGCAACCATGCGGGATGCCAACGCAGAGCGGCTTCTCAGAGATTTTCTACTGCGGACGGATCAGCCGGACAGCATCAAGCGCGAGGCGCTCGGCCTGCTTAAGCGAATGCAGGCGCGCGAACCCTACATGGTGTTTCTCGAAGGTCGTTGGGTGCAGGGAAGCGTCAATGTTTTTGAACTGCCGTCAAAGCTTCCCGCGGCATATGAGGGAATGCTCCGACACTTGGCAGAGCACCTGCTCCCGGACTGCACCGAAACCCGTCTGGCCGCAACGGCGCTGCTGATTCATGCGTATATTGGTTCATTCAACGGCACGTTTCCGCGCATATCGGCAAACCAGCAGCTCTCGCTGGCGGCCGCACTGGAACTGCTCGGCCGCCGCAGCGCTGGAGAAACGCCGGACGAGGAGGAGATTGCACGTAAATACCGCGTCTCGCTGCTCCGGCTGCACAATGCGGTGAAAAAGATCGAACCGTTTGTGGAGGAACCGCCATGCGATTGATCGCTACCTGTAAGCTTGGACTGGAGTCGACCGTTGCGTTCCAACTGCGGCGCATGGGGGTGGAAGTGGAGCGGACGGAGGATGCCCGCGTTTGCTTTCAGGGCGACTTTTCGACCATGGCGCGCGCTTTGCTCTGGCTGCGCACGGCGGAGCGGCTGCTGCTGGAGGTTGGGAGCTTTCGTGCCTCGACGTTTACGGAACTGTTCGACGGCGTGAAAGCGTTGAACTGGAAGCCGTTTTTAGCGCGGGACGCTGTGATTCATGTGAACGGCAAATCGGCAAAGAGCAGCCTGTTTTCCGTTTCGGACTGCCAGAGCATTGTGAAGAAGGCCATCGTTGAAAACCTCAAGGCAGCTTATCATACGGCGGTCATTCCGGAAACGGGAGCCGAGGTGATTGTGGAGGTCGGCATGCTGCGAGACGTGGCGACGCTGGCGCTCGATTGCTGCGGTGCGGGCCTGTCCCGCCGCGGGTACCGAACCTATAATGTAGCGGCGCCCATTTCCGAAACGCTGGGCGCGGCCATCGTCGATCTGTCGCGCTTTCGCGCGGAGCAGCCGCTCATCGATCCCATGTGCGGCTCCGGCACCATGCCGATTGAGGCCGCGATGATCGCTGAAAATCGCGCGCCGGGCCTGCTGCGCTCGTTCGCTGCGGAGCTGTGGCCGTTCGTGCCGAAGCAGGTGTGGGTGCAAGCACGCGAGGAAGCGCATGACAGCATACGGCCGGCCAAGCTGCGAATATGCGGCAGCGATATGGATCCGCATTGCATCGATCTGTGCAAAAAGCATGCGAAGAAAGCCGGCGTGATGGTCGACTGGGCGGTTCGCCCCGTAGAAGAGCTGGTTGATGCGCGCACCGGCGGGGTGATCGTGTGCAATCCGCCCTATGGCGAGCGGCTGATGGACAAGCGGGATGCGGAGCGGCTTTACCGGCGTATGCGGGAGCGGTTTGATTTGCTGGACGGCTGGTCGATCAATATTATCTCCGGCTTCCGGGAGTTTGAGCGCAGCTATGGAAGAACAGCCGACAAGCGGCGAAAGCTCAGCAACGGCGGCATGCAATGCTGCCTGTATCAATATTTTCGGGGTGGTCAACGATGAAGTATGTGGTGTTTCTTGGCGACGGCATGGCGGATGTACCCGTACCGGAGTTGAACGGGAAAACGCCGTTGGATGCGGCGCGCCATCCAGCAATGGATTTTTTGGCGCAAAACGGAGAATTCGGCATGGTGCGCACCGTTCCGGAGGGCATGAAACCGGGCAGCGATACGGCTAACCTTGCCGTGTTTGGCTATGACCCGCAGGTGTACTATTCCGGACGCTCGCCATTGGAAGCGGCCAGCATCGGGATCGAACTTGCGCCTGAGGATGTGACCTATCGGTGCAACCTTGTAACGCTGTCCGGAGCAAGCACGATCGATGAGACGACGATGCTCGATTACAGCGCGGGCGAAATCTCTTCTGCGGAGGCGCGGGAACTGGTCGATGTGATCAACGAGCGCTTTGCGGACGCTGCCCGCCGGATCTATCCCGGCGTATCCTACCGGCAGTGCTTCGTGATGCGCGGCGCAGAGGAGGGGGCCGAACTGACGCCGCCGCACGATATTTCGCGCCGGCCGGTGGAGGGGAAACTCCCGAAGGGGCGCAACGCGGCGCTGCTGCGGGAGATGATGGAGTATGCGTATGCCGTGCTCAAGGAGCATCCCGTAAACCGCGCGCGCGTGCAGGCGGGCAAAAATCCCGCGAATGCGATCTGGTTTTGGGGCGAGGGCAGACGGCCGGCGCTCAAACCGTTTTTTGCTATGCGCGGCGTCCGCGGCGGTGTCATTTCCGCAGTCGATCTCATTCAGGGAATCGGGAAGTGTGCCGACATGCGCGTCATCCCGGTGGAGGGCGCCACCGGCAATTACCATACCAACTTTGCCGGGAAGGGACAGGCGGCGATCGCTGCGCTCCGGACCGACTGCGATTTTGTGTATATCCATGTGGAAGCGCCGGATGAGTGCGGCCATCAGTGCCAGATACCGGAGAAGGTGTACGCGATTGAACAGATCGATGAGAAAATCATCCGCCCCGTGCTCGATTATCTGGAACAGTCCGGTGAGGACTATGCGGCCTTGCTGCTGCCCGATCACCCGACGCCCGTTCATCTGATGACGCATACGGGCGACCCGGTGCCCTTTGCTTTATACCGGCATATCCATGGCCGCGGCGAACAAACCGGCAGCAACCCCGGCGTTCGCTACACGGAGAACGCTGCCGCAGCTACCGGCCTGTTTGAACCGGCGGGGCACCGGCTGCTCGACCGGCTGATGAAAAAATAGTCTTGCAAAATCCGCGCAGATGGTGTATAGTACTCTCTGCGTGTGGAGAGATGGCTGAGCTGGTCTAAGGCGCACGACTGGAAATCGTGTATACGGGGAACCGTATCAAGGGTTCGAATCCCTTTCTCTCCGCCAAGGCATAAAAAGTGGCTAATGAAGCCACTTTTTCTTTGCTTTTCCCTATATTTGTGGGGAATTTGACGCTCAATTTTCTTTACAAGTGTGAGAAACATAGTAAAAACAATACGTTTTTCCGTGTTTTCGGAATATCGTGGACACGAAAATGGACACGAAATGGACACGAAAAGAGCGGGGCACAACGGCCCCGCTCTTCTGTTTAGAAGTTTTGCTTATCGGTCGGGTTGTTCACGATGCCAAAGCCGACAAGCACCGGCAGCAGCACGTCGAGCAGGCCATCCACAGTCGGCTCGATGTCGATGCCCGCGAACTCCTTGACGCAGAACACCACCAAAGCCGCGATGGCCGTCCACAATGCCCAAGACTTAAAACGATTCTGTTCCATGTTAATTCCCCTCCATATGTTTTTGTATTTCGTCAACGCAACCTTCCAAACGGTAAGTGCGCTCCACGATACTGTTGTGCTTCTCCACTTTCTTTTCAAGCTGCTCAAGGCGGTACGCCATGAGCGCCGATGCCCGCTTGTTGGAGATGTAGGTACCGAGCAAGGCAAGCCCGCCGGTTATAAGTGCAACGATAATAGATTCGCTCATCCGCACACCCTCACTTGCCCAGCAGCTTGCAGCGGCCAAAGTATTTCCAATAGCCGGTACTCTTGTCGATCGGCTCTTTGACAACGCCGACGTCGCGCCCTTTGGCGTGGATGCACCAGCCGCCGCCGATATACAGTCCGATATGCGTCTTGTCCGTGGCACTGCCGCGCAGCAGGAAGTCACCGTCGGTCAGCTCCGACTTGTTGATCGGCGTGCATTGCTTCCACAGGCCGTCGCAGTCCCGGCGACCATCCCATGCGCCAACCTCTCGCATGAGGAACGAAAGAAAGCCGCTGCAATCAAAGCAGCGCATCTCGGTCACGCCCTGCTTGGTCAGGCCGTCCCTGAACCGGATGGAGCGCTCCGCGTCCGCCCTGATCTGATTGCGCCCGTAGATGTAGCTGTTTGATGGGTTCCGCTGCCCGCTCGCGCCCCATACATACGGATGGCCGATGTACAGCGCGGCGAGCTCGCACATCTCTTACAGATGGAAAAATTCACAGTGTTGTGGTAAAATAAGAAAGAATTACGAGTGGAGGGAGCAATCCGAATATGGATACAAACAAAGCTCTATCGCTTGTTGCAAATGCAGTTCTTCTTATCATACAGGTATGGGCATTACACGGAATTAAGAAAAAACGATACATCTTCAAGTATTATACCTACTTGCAAAATTTCATATCCGCAGTGGCAAGTGCTTTTTTTGTGGTTTCGGTTGTTGTAGATTATTTGAATTATCCTCTGCTGCTTACTGCTGCAAAAGGTGTCCGATATGTTGCCACCTGCGGCTTAGTCGTCACGATGTTTATTTTTACATTTATCTCGGTTATCTGTAGAGATGATAAGAATAAAATTGGGAGCAACGACTGCAAAGCTGGTTATAATTACAGGCTCGTGAACATTGTTTTGCACTATATTTCGCCCGTATTAGCAGTCACCAGTTTTTTGTGGTTTGAAAAGCCAATCTTATTGACTAATTCCATTTGGACTGGTCTTGCAGCAATTCCGTCAATCATATATTGGGGAGCGTATTTCATTTTGACTGTCACAAACAAGTGGGATGAGCCGTATAACTTTGCCGTTTTAAAGAGCAAGGTAAAAAATGACATTATCCAAGTTGCCTTTGTTCTATTTTTTTCGGCGCTGTTTATTATAACATCCATGCTGCTATGGGAAGGCCAGTAATACAACAGCTTATCTACGGAAGGAATGCTATTATGAACATAAAAGAACGAGCAAAGAAACTGAAATTAGATGTTCCGGCGGTGTTCATCGCACTGACTTTGCATGTAGATCGCATCAATTACTGCTGACAAAGAATCAGTATTTTCTTCGTCAGGTGGTGACCAACCGCTTTTCAAAAGATAATCTATTGTCATTTTCACAAGAGCAGTGGCCTCTTCACGCGGTATGGCTTGCAGCGCTTCCAGATCGATTTCGTATTCGGTAGCGTTCTGCTTAGGGTGATAACGGTCGTTGTAAAAGCACTGCTTCGAGCAGTAGACCTGCTTCGCTGGGCGAGGTTCAAACAGAGCCCCGCAGACTTTGCAGACATGGAGTATATCCTGCTCTTCATCGCGGTGGCTCTCATACCATTTGGCTCTACAGGCATCTGAGCAGAAGCGCTTTGATGTTTTGATCTCTGAATGACAAAGCATACAGGTTCGAGCACGCCGTGGTGCTGATATGCTATGTCTGCCGAGATGTGATTTGACAGTATTTATGGAAATGCCGGTCTCTTTGGCTATGGCTGATGGCCCTTTGCCTTCATGCCGGAGCCGTTCGACCGTTGCGATCTGCTCTTTATTCATTTCTCAAGTTGCCTCCTGCATTCGGGGCGAAAGATGCTTTTATCGGATAAACCGTATTGCTTGGCAAGCATCTTCTCCATGCGCCGGTATTCGGCAGAACTGATCCACTCCAGATCAAGCCAGTTTCTCAGATAGTGAACGGAGAGCAAATAATGGCTCAGCCGCGTATAGGCATCATGCCGTTCTTTCACAGATAAGCGGTGCATGGTACGCATCTCGACACCGCCCATGAGCACAGTCGGTTTTCTTTTCCTTGGCACCTGAACACCTCCTCCAGGTGGCGATCTTAGCTCTGAAAGGCAGGAAAGTCAAATCGCTTACTGCAAAGTGTACGGGTGCAAAAGGGTGCACTCTGAAACGGGAGACGTTTCAGAGTGCACCCTTGGCGGATTGTATCAATATCAATCTGTCGTGCCATAGAAGGACTCTAATTTGGATACAATTAGGGTCCTTCTTTTTTGCACCCCTCCCATGTGAAAAAGTCCTTATTTTATGGGCTTTTTCGGCTTCTCGCACACGAATACCTGCTCGAGCCGTCTCTTCATTCATGCTCATCCAGTCGATTTTCGACCACTTACAGCAAAACCCCCATCTCGACCGACTCTGAAATCGTGTGCGAGATGGGGGTAATCGTGTGCGAGATGAGCATGATGGCGCATTTATCGGAGGATTGAGCAAAGCATAGCAAAGATTTCAACAGCCAGACAGCGAATGGTTCAGACTATATCTGATCCGGCAGGCGCGAGCGTGGCAATGGTAGAAAAGCATATCCGGGACGCGCACTGTTTCCTGCATTTGCAGATGGTACGAGAGAGCTACTGGGAATACCTAAACGTATTCAACGCGGAAATCCCACGAGCGATTCGGATCGCCGAAACAAGCGCTTACGGACAGAGCATATTTGAGTATGATCCGAAGGGGAAGGCAGTGGAGGCGTTTGAAGGGTTGGTGCGGGAGGTAATTGGATAAAAAATAGGGATGTCGTTTAGGCGGCATCCCTTTCGTATGTGGTAGGTTAACTTTAGAGAATCGTGCAATCAATTTCATTATATTCAGGATGCGTGTGTATCAAACAGAACTATTTGCCGGGAAGGAGACTTATAGGATTGGTAATTGTTGGCTATAATAAGCATGATGGTACATTTTATCGAAGGAGTGAGTAAAGCATGCAACAATTAGCCATCGAACAGTTCAGACAACATCTGGTCCGGCAGGAGCGGAGCATAGCGACGGTGGAGAAGTATATTCGGGACACGCGTGGCTTTCTTGCATTTATAGATGGTAAAGAGCTAAGCAAAGATCTCACCATGCAGTACAAGGAGGCGCTGGTGCGTTCAGGATATGCCGTTCGGAGCATCAACTCTATGTTGGCAGCGGTAAACAGCTTTTTGGAATTTATGAACCGCAGGGAATGCCGCGTCAAGACCATAAAGCTGCAGAAAGAGGTCTATTGCCGCGAAGACCGGTTGTTGACCAAAGCGGAGTATATGCGGCTGTTGGATGCCGCCAAAGCCCATCCCAGACTATTTTTGCTGCTACAGACCATATGCGGAACAGGGATTCGGATATCGGAGCTGTCGCATTTTACTGTGGAAGCGGTGCGGCAGGGGGAGGTTGTGGTGTATTGTAAGAGCAAAACCCGAACAATTCTGCTTCCTAAAAAGCTTCGGTCGCTTCTGCTGGCATACGCAAAGCAGGTCGGCATATGCGCGGGGGTTATCTTCCGCACACGTATGGGGCATCCACTCGACAGGAGCAACATCTGGTCGGAGATGAAGCGGCTCTGCGGTGTCGCAAAAGTGAATCCGTCAAAGGTGTTTCCACACAATCTGCGCAAGCTGTTCGCGCGCACCTTTTACAGTATCGAGAGGGACATTGCAAAACTGGCCGATATCCTTGGGCACAGCAGTATCGATACAACACGCATTTACATCATGACAGCGGGAGGAGAACACCAACGCAAAATAGACCGCCTCGGTTTGATCCTACAATGAAAACACCACATAATGCACATTATGTGGTGTCAGGTCTTGTATATCAAAAACTTTAAAGCTCAACATCGTTTTTGCAACCGTTTGCAAAGCGTATTATAGCATAGCACTGCTCCAAAAGCAATATGTTTTTCGAAAATTCTGTCAAATCAGTCCGAAACTATTGCTGCTTTGTCGGTCTCCGTATTTTAAAGGGTGTATGCAGTTTACAAAAGCTGCAAAGTAAAAACTACATAATGTGCATTATGTAGTAAACCCAGTTTCGGGAGAGACAAGACCGTATGAAGATTTCGATTTTAGGCGCAGGAGCAATGGGCATGCTGTTCGGAGGATACCTGTCCGAACACAATGACGTATGGCTGATCGATATCGATCAGAACCGAATCGATTATATCAACGCGAATGGCGTTGCCGTTCGTGAGAGCACAGGCGAGGACAAGTTCTTTCGCCCCGTTGGCATGACAAATGCCGCAAATCTGGGGGAAATGGACGTGGTCCTTATTTTTGTAAAATCGATGTTTACGGTAGATGCGCTGCGAACGAACAAAGGGCTGATCGGGCCGAATACGTACCTGATGACATTGCAGAACGGCGCGGGCCATGAGTCAAAACTGCTGCAGTTTGCGGATGCCGAACATGTGATCATCGGCTCAACACAGCATAACAGCTCGATCATCGGGAATGGACATATCCATCATGGGGGAAGCGGACGGACGCAGATCGGCCTACTTTCGGGCGACAGCAGCAGGTTGGAATCGATTGCGCAGAACTTCAGTGCCTGCGGATTGGCGTGCAGCACAAGCGCGGACGTCAAGCGGCAAATCTGGACGA
>ERZ857998.471-NODE-471-length-57019-cov-8.741995_pt1 | contig 57019 bp, 59 predicted proteins | sample MGYA00519954_ERZ857998 | MGnify/ENA primary metagenome ERZ857998 (study PRJEB31778, sample SAMEA3449424) | human gut metagenome | biome: human gut; feature: human-associated habitat; material: faeces | place: United Kingdom | collected 2010/2012 ...
TGCATGTCTTAGGCATGCCGCCAGCGTTAATCCTGAGCCAGGATCAAACTCTCAAAATAAAAATAAATTATTATAAATAATTTAAATAGTTTGTTATTATTAAATCCTAGCTACTCAAATTGACGTTTTGCTCAGTTTTCAAAAATCATTCAATGCGCTCTTTTTCAAAAGTGCACTCATAATATAACAAATAAAGTTTTCAATGTCAATAACTTTTTTCGATTTTTTTCGATTTTTTATTTTTCATTTTTTTGAGCTTCAAATAAAGCCCTTTTTCTTCATTCGTCTTCCTCATTATAACACAATTATTCAAATTGTAAATACTTTTTTTAATTTATTTTGCTTTTTTTTATATTTTTTTGAATTTTAAGATATTTATCATAATATTTCCTTAAATATTTACTATCAAATGGTCCCTCTTTATTTTTATATAATTCAATCAAATTATTAAGTTCATAATTCACTATTTCATCTATATCACTCCCATATTGCATCTTCTCTTTATGATATTCATATTCTCCCCTATCTAGAACTCTAAAAGTTCCATCAGGAAAAATTCTTAAATCCAAATCATAATCAATATATTTTATTGTTTTATCTTCAATAATATACGGAGTAGCAATATTGCAATAATAATATATTCCATTTTTTTTAAATTGTGATATTATGTTATACCATTTATCCTTAAAATAAAATAATATTGCTGGTTCTTTAGTTGTCCATTTCCTACCATCTATTTCCGTAACTCTTGCTTTATCATTTGCACAAACAATAAATTTTTCGTTTGATTCGAGAACTAAAGTTTCGTCCCAGTTCCTATAAACCTGTCCATTATGCTTATAACACTGAATTTTTAGTATATCTCCTTCTTTTATATTTTCCATTTTCTTCTCCTCTTAGTTCTATTATAATTTTTCAAATAAGTAAATGTCAAATATATTATTTACTTTTATAATACTAAACACATTTTTTTACATTTTAAAAGGCAACAATCGTTACCTTACTACTTTTTAGATATTATATCAACTGCCATTTCCAATTGATTATCATTATCATATATTGGATTTTGATTATAAATATTATTTAAATCAACACTTATTGTTGGTTCAATTCCCTTGCCATTTATCCAATTACCATTTGGCGTTAACCACTTTTTAGTTGTTATCTTAGCCATACTATTATCAAGTACATTTACAGTTTCCTGCACCGTTCCCTTTCCATACGTAGTAGTTCCTATAATATCAGAATTTCTATTATCCCTAAAACAAGATGCCAATATTTCTGATGCAGAGGCACTAGACGAATTAACTAACACTGTAACAGGATAATCCCTCTTATCTTCTGTACTATCCTTTCTATCATAAGTAGAATTCTTACTTTCTATTTTATATAGAACTTCATCCTTTTTCATAAATAATTCAAGTATAGTAGCTACATTCGACAAATATCCACCAGTATTATTTCTGACATCTATTATTAAGGAATCAATCCCATTTTCCTCTAACTGTTTTAACTTGGTAGTAAACTGCGAAGCAGTATTTGCAGCAAAAATTGATATTTTTAAATACCCTATTTTTTTAGAATTTCTATAAAATGTATTAGACGTAACTGACTCAATAACAATTTTCTTAGGAATCATACTAATCGTCATATTAGTTCCATTCCTACTTATTGTAAGTTTTATCGAATCCTTTTTATTAGATATTAACGAATTAAAATATGCAGCCGTCTTTCCAACCAATGACTCACCATTAATTGCTACAATCATATCTCCTTCCTCTAATCCAGCTTTTCTTGAAGGAGAATCATCAAGAACAGACATTACTAATATACCACTATCTTCTACCGTTAACACCTCAACTCCTATTCCATAATACTCACCTTTCATTTTATTATTAAAACTGGTTGTATCACCCTCATTAAAATAAGTAGTATTTTTATCTAACACAGATAGCATTCCAGATATTGCCGCTTCAACTAACTTTGTTTGATCCACAGTACCATAATACTCGTCTACTATTTTTTCATATATCTGACCTATCTCAGCTAATTCTGTATTCAAATTGGCTGAGTTATCATTCTTCTTATAACTCATAGTATAAACAGCCGAGCCACCAGCCAACATTCCAACAATTGAAGAAATAAAAACTACCACTAAAATATCTACTAATCTATTGTCACTATTTTTAGCCATATCACACCTCTATTATAATAATACTATATCACATTTTTTTACTAATATAAATATTTATTATAACAACTAACTTTTTTTCTTAACTTTCATACATCCAACATAAGTTCATATTACAATACATAGTAACTATATACATTAGTAACACTATTAATAAAAAACAAAAAAAGTAACACCTAGTTACTTTTTAACTTTCTAACAATACATTAGCAATATCCGTTGATGAACTATCAATATATTCTACATTTCTGCCATAACTTATTCTTATCAACGTTCCATCCTTAACCTTTAATTCTCCTGCTTCACTAGCATACTCATTTGTACTCTCTGAAACAAATTTAGTATTAAATCCCTTAGACAAATCCACCTTATATATATATTGATCACTACCACTTGCATATTTACTAAAAATATAATCATAATACACAGCAGATGGTCCTTCAAAATCGTAGAATAAAACATAATACTCATCTGGACTCATAGTAAAAGTATCATCACCTAATATTTCATAATATTGAATTTCACTAACCTCTGGTTTTGGATCTGTAGTATTTAATTTTCTATTACTATTATTAATTAAAACAGTAATCAAATAAAACAAACCAAATACTAAAAGCACAACAACCAATGTTATTATTATATTCTTTGTCCCCTCCTCATATTCATAATTACTATCCCTTTTTATTTCCTTTGACATTCTTCTTTGTTTTCTATTTGCCATTTCTATCACCAATGTAATTGTAACAAAGTTATACACAAAAATCAATGTTCTATATATAAACTATTAATTTTCCAAACTAAATAACACTCTAATAAATAACAAATAAATGATTTGACTTAATTTTTACCTATCAATCAAAAAAGAAATAGACATAATATCTATTTCATTACTGGTATAGTACTTATTGATTTCGCAACACTTATAAGTTCATCTTGACTCATAACCTCAGATGCAACATAATATTCCATACCATTACTTATCCAGGAAACTGAATTAGTAGATAATGATCCAATTGTATCCATAAGTAAAGTTGGTTCTCCTATTGTAGGTATTATTTCTAATTCCTTAGGTATTGATACAGTTTCTTCCACAAGTACAAATGGTTTATCACCACTAAATGTTAATATTACTCTTTCACCATCACTTTTAGCTATTGTATCTTGTGCTTGTAACTTAGTATTCTCAGGCAAAAACATAGGAAATATTGTATCATCTATACTTGTAACAACTTTTGTATTTTCATCTATAACAGATGTTTCAATGTTCTTTGTTAGCGCAAAATAATCATCAGAGAATGTTGGACTATTATCGATAGTTTTATATGTCATCTTAATCTCAGCAGTACCTTTTTCATTTATAACATGAATTTCTTTTAAATTCAATTTTTTATCAAAATAAATCATTTGTTTTACCAAACTTCTATTATTAGGATAATTTACAGAAGTAGTAAACACATACCTATCATCCTTTTCCTCAAAAGATAAGGCCTTATCATTATTAATATCATTAACAACAGATTGTAACAGATAAACCTGAGAATTATTATAAGGCCATTCACTTTCAAACTTAAAACTCTTATTAAGTGATGGTGTTAAAACCATAACACACAAAAGTTTAATTCATTATTCATCCAAAAAATTCATTACTAAATCTATTAATATACCTTTCTCTTTTGGATTGGATTGTGCAATTAATAATGTAATTGCTACTAATGTATTGTTATCAATAACTTGTCTTTCATTTTTATATAAAATATTATAAAATTTCAAAAAATATATAAATAAAGTTGCAGCTATCCTTTTATTACCATCTATAAAAATATGATTCTTTGTAATCAAATATAAAAAGTTAGCAGCTTTTTCTTGTATAGTGGGATAAACATCTTTTCCATTAAATGACCCATAAATATTTCTAATTATCGATTCAAGTCCTTTATCTCTTTCAAGTGCAAATAAATCACTATCACTATTAAATTTAAGCTTACTAACTATATTCATACAATCTTCATAAGTAATCTTTTTATCATCTTTAGTTCCATTTGGTCTAGTTATTCTCTTGTGATCATAATCATCAAGCAAATTTAAAGCGTTTGAATAATTATTTATTACTTTAATTATTTCTTGTGCTTCTGTTCCTTTTAATTCTATATCTATTCTTCCAGCAATATCAATTAATTTAATCGTTTTTTCAAGATATTCTAATCTTTTTTGATTAACCGCATAACCTTTTAATAGATAATCTTTTAATACTTTATTTGCCCATTTTCTAAAAATAACACCATTTTGACTTTTAACACGATATCCAATACTAATTATCATATCTAAATTATAATATTCTACTTGATAAGTTTTACCATCTTTTGCAGTTGTCGCAAATTTTGCGACAGCTGAATTATCTAGTTCTTCATTCAAAGCATTATTAATATGCTTTCTAATGGTTTTACTATCTCTACCAAATAATTTAGACAGTTGATTAGCATTTAACCATACTGTTTCATCCTTCATATTAACTTCTAATTTAACTTCCTGATTTTCAAATAATATAATCTCATTATTCATATTTAACTTTTTACCTCCTCTACTATTAGTATACTAGAAAAATGTTAGATTTCCCTCAAATTAATTTAAATTTATAATATATATCTATATTATTTTCTTCCGTAATTTCAATTTTGTTTATCAAAGATGTTAATAAAGCTCTGGATGGATTTTTTAAAGACATAAATTCTTTTAATTTTACTTTATAATAATCTTGTTCAAATATTTTATTATTTTCTAATTCAAATAAGTTTTTTCTATATTCTTCTATTTTTGTTTCGTTCAATTTAATTTGAAGTATTAAATTATTACAAATTCTCTTATACATATCCAATGTAATATTTCCTTCCAATTTATCATTATAACAATCATCTATTTTTTTATTTAATACTTCAATATTATTTTCTGACTTTAATATTTGCATTTTTATTTCAGTTGTTTTATTTTTTAATTTATCTGATAATAATAATATGTTTTTTAATTTAGATTCACTTAAATATTTAATATACATATTTTTTATATTATTTATTACAAGCGTTTCTATGTCATTATACTTAATACTATGTGGTGTACATACATTTTGTTTTTTTCTTTTAGTCCAATAATTACAATTCCCATATATTCTGATAACTTCGCCATTTTTTTTAGTTAATTGTTTATGTGCCCTAAAACCAATAGTATGACCACACTCTTTACAATATATTAATCCCCTAAGCAATAATTTATCTGTTATACCATCACCTTGTCTATTTCTATTACTCTTAAACATATTTTGAACTAATTCAAAAACATCTTTTTCTATTATCGGTGTTACCACATTTTCCTTTATAATCCAATTCTCTTCTTTATTATGAACTCTCTTCTTAGATTTATAATTGATCTTTTTTTGCTTTCCCTGTGCTAAATTACCAATATAAGTTGGACATTTTAAAATATCATTTACTGTTCTAGTTGACCAAACACCATAATGTAAGTTTTTTTGACCCATATTCATTCCCTTAGATATACTTGGCGTTGGTATTTTTTCATCAGTCAACTTATTGCATATCGTTGTTAATGAATTTCCACTAGCAAACATATTAAATATTCTTTTTACTATTTCAGCTTCTTTTTCATTAATTACCAATTTATGTTTATCTTCTTTTGACTTATTATAACCATATGGTGCATAAGCTCCAATAAATTGTCCATTTCTTTTTTTAGTATATAACGAACTTCTTTGTTTGTTTGAAATATCTTTAACATACATATCATTAAAAGCACTTTTAAATACTAACATATCATTAGCACTACTATTATTAAAAGTATCTATTCCGTCATTAACAGCTACATATCTAATATTATGTTCTGGAAAATACCTTTCCACATAATAACCAAATTCAATATGATCACGTCCTAATCTTGATGTATCTTTAGTTATAATCATATTAATCTTTTTTTCTTCACAATCCTTAATCATTCGATTAAATCCAGCTCTATCAAAAGTTGTTCCAGATACACCATCATCTACATACTCATCGATAAACATTAAATTATTATCTCTAATATAATTCAAAAGCAAATCTCTTTGAGTAGAGATACTACCACTTTCACCTAATCTTTCATCTTCTCTAGATAATCTCAAATATATTCCTACCTTATAAATTGTGTTTGTTATCATAACTATAAATTTGAAATTATATTGGCATTTCCCATACCATTATTTTCATATAAATTAAATTCCTCATCTAGAAAAGACAATAAATAATTACTTATTATTTCATTTAGCGTTACTCCCGATTCCTTAAATATATTGTTTACTTTATATTCTTTCATAGTCACCTCTATAAATGTATATACATCAAATTAAACATATCTTTATTCATTTATTTTTTTATTTAGTACTTTTGTGCGTTAAAACATATACTCCATCATCATTCTTTAAAATTATTTGTTCATGATTATTAGATTGATTTTTCAAACTAACTTTATAATAATCCTTCGCCTTATAAGATACTTTAACATTATACTTATAAGTATCCTCATTATTAATTATTTCCATTTCTCCTTCTACATAATATGCTTTTGTATTTTTAATTTTCTTATTTAAATCCTTCATAATTTCACTTTTACCATATTTACCACAACCAGTAAGCATAAATAAACACAATAAAGATATAGATAAAATTAAAACTTTTTTCATTATTCACCTCTTTTTTATATATTCAATTAATTATATGGATATATTCTTTAAATATTCATGAATAAATTAAAAAAAACAGCACACCATAATTAATGAAAAAAGGAGGATATATGAAAACTATATATATAATTGCACTTATACTAACAATAGTTGGCGCACTAAACTGGGGATTAATCGCATTATTTAACTATGATTTAGTCGCATCTTTATTTGGAGATAGAAATCTAGTTACACTTATAATATATGGATTAGTAGGTTTATCTGGATTAATCAATATTGGATTATTAATAGATTTATTTGAAAGACCTTAATGGTCTTTTATTAATTGTCCTTTTTATTTTAAAACTCTTACTATATTTAAAACTATTATAATAATTACTAAAAGAATTATAATAATAACAAAAATTGCTATTACTATAATTTTTTATAATATACTTAATTCTCTTTCTTATTCTAAAAATAGTACATTTACTTATTTTAACAATCGTTTTATTATTAATAACCTTAAACTTATAACCTAAAAAATTAAATCCATAATCACTTTCATATATCTTTGTATTCTTATAACTTATACTCTTTTTCTCCTTTTTCACCCATTATTCCTTGAGGTCCTCTTGGACCAGTAGGTCCAATACAATACATATATCTGCACTGATCATAATTTTCTTTTTTTGGAAGATTTTTTTTACAATTATTCATATATTCCTCCTTCAATATAAAATATGAAAAATATATAATATCGTAAATTACTTATATCCATGTAGTATTTAAAAAAAAGATGTAGATTTAAATCACATCAATTTTTTATATTTATTTAATTTTTCTCTTTTTTACTATAACTATATAATCCACATCCTACAAATAATACTGATACAAACATAATCATATAAAATACTATATTATCTATTGTATTTGGATTATTTATATTTTTATCTTCTACTATTATTCCATATTCACTTAAATGTGATGTTTCAAATACTATGTACCCATCTTTTACAGTTGCTGGTATAGTTTCTTTTATTTCATCATTTGAAATATATACTACTTCATATTTTTTATATCCTTTTAAATCATTTGGTAAAGCAACTTTTATTTTCATTTTATTATCACTAATTTTAACAACTTCACCATCTTTTAATACATTTATATCTACTATATATTTAATTTTTTTAAAAGCTAGCTCTTTTTTTACTTCTACTTTTTTAATATCCAGAGTATAATTTTTACTTATTTTTTTTCAAACATAATACTACCTTTCACTTCTCCATTATTTTCAATTACTCTTACATCATCTTGATTATGTTTCAGAAAATGTAGCATTATCTGGAGAATGCATTAAAGGATACCATAATAAAGGAATGTATTATTTAAATACCTATAAAAATGAAATTAAATATTATAAAGAAAAAAGTAAACTACTTTTAAAAAAAGCAAAACCACTTATGGAAATATATAGGGAAAATAATAAAAATGAATATGATTTATTCTTAAGAAAAGATAAAAATATAGAATCTAAGAATATGTAGAACACTTAAAATTAACAAAGGAATATAGAAAAAAAGTAAATAATTATGAATTAAACTACGTGAATGATAAAACATTTAAAAATATAACTATAACATTTATTGAAAATAACTATATAATTATTTCAAAAAGTTCTAATCCAACAATACATTTTGTTATTAAACATCCTAAATTAACTCTTGCTATTAAAAATTTTAACCCACTTGTAAAAGAATAATTATAAGAAATATCACTTCTTTTTAATTTATTAATATATTTTAACACTAAAATAAATAATGAATATAATAAATTGATGAAAGGAGTTTATATGAAAAGAATAATTATTGCTTGTGTGTCACTTTTACTATTAGTATTACTTGTTTTTTTAGTTTTTCCTAAAAAGCAAGAAAATAAAAATGAAAAAGTGAGAATAGCAGAGGTAACACACAGTATATTTTATGCACCACAATATGTTGCTATAAGTGAAGGTTTTTTTGAAGATGAAGGAATAGATGTTGAACTTATACTAACACCTGGTGCTGATAAAGTAACGGCAGCCGTTTTATCTGGAGATGTTGAAATTGGTTTTTGCGGACCTGAAGCTACAATATATGTATATCAAAGTGGCGAAAAGGATTACTTAAAAACATTTGCACAATTAACAAAGAAAGATGGATCATTCTTAGTATCAAGAGAAAAAATAGACAATTTTAAAATAGAAGATATTAAAGGAAAAACTATAATTGGAGGAAGAAAAGGTGGTATGCCAGAAATGACATTTGAATGGGCATTAAGAGAAAATGGCATAGATCCTAAAGAAGATGTAAATATAGATACTAGTATTGCTTTTGCTGCTATGCAAGGTGCATTTATTGGTGGAACTGGTGATTTTGTAACACTATTTGAACTTAGTGTAAGAAAATGAAGTCTCCAAGTGAAGAATTATATGCCTTTTAAAGGCAAAAATAAAAATTCACTTGGTAATAGACCTTATATCTTTTAGTTCCCCTAGTGTCATATCCTCTTTTAAATTCATAACTACTTCTTAAAATAGGTTGTAGTTTTTTCTTTTCATCATCCTCTTTGTAAGATAAATATATATTTAATTCCATATTATTTTTATTATTGCATATTTTAGATACTACAATACGCTCTAGTAAAGAACTAATTATTTTATTTATTGTTGGTTTAGATTTAACTTTCTGTTTTAAGTTTTCAGCAAGTTCTTTAGTTTTATCAGTTGTTCCTTTTAATTTTTCTTTATAATTTTTTAAAGAATCAAGTTCATTCTCAAGTGCTTTAATCTTTTCATTAAATGAATTATTTCTTTCATAAAACTCCGTGTTTGATAAACTACCTTGTAAACTAAGTTCCAATAACTTGTCTTTTTTATCATAAAGATTATTTATTCCTCTTTCACGTGATAAAATTTCTTCATCTATACCAGTATCTATCTCCAAATGTTTATAATAATTCATAAGAATATCAATTACTTCATTTAAATCTATTTGTAATTTAGAAATTAAATCTCTAAAAATAGCATCTAGTTCAGATTCTCTAATATTAGGTGAATCACAAGTAGTTTTACCATTTTTTAAATAAAGAGAACAAACCCAAGTAATATCTTTTTTATTTTTTCTAAATTCTCTTCTATGAAAAACTGCATTGTGCTGTCCACAAAATATTTTAGCACTATATAAATATCTATTTTTATAAATACTTTTATCTTCTTTTCTTTCACTAAATGTTTTTTTTCTTTTTAATAAACGAGTATTAGCTCTATCCCATAATTCCTCATCAATTATTGGTGGTATTCTTGTTTTATCTTCATAAATAATCCAATCATCTTTTTCAAAGTATTTTATCTTCTTAGTCATATAATCTACTATTTCAGATTTTCTAGCACAATAATATCCTTTATATTTAGGGTTTTCTATCATTCGTGAAATAGTAGATATAACCCATTTTTTACCTTGACAAGTTTTTAATCCTTCACTATTTAAAGTTTTAACAATTTTTGAAAGTGATAGTTCATCAACTGCATAAAGTTCATAAATTCTTCTAACAACTTTTGCTTCTTCTTCTATAATATTTAATACTCCAATATCCTTATCTTTTTTATAACCATAAAGTAAATCATTACCAAGTATTTCTCCACGTTCTATTGCACGATTCATACCAAATTTAACTCTTTCAGATAACCTTCTTATCTCATCTTGTGCCATAGAAGCCATTATGGTTAATCTAAGTTCAGAATCAGGCATAACAGTATTAATATTATCATTTACAAATAACACAGCCACTCCATAAGATAAAAGTTCTCGTGTATATTTAATACTATCAAGAGTATTCCTTGAAAATCTAGAAATTTCTTTGGTAACTATTAAATCAAACTTACCACTTCTAGCATCCTCAATCATTTTCATAAAATTATCTCTTTTAACATCACTTGTACCAGTTATTCCATCATCTACATAACCTCCTACATAAGTCCAATTTGGATTTTCTTTTATATATTGTTCAAAATGTTCCACTTGATTTTGAAGAGATTTCTTTTGTTCTAAATGATCCGTTGATACTCTTGCATAATCTGTTACCCTAAGTTTTATACTTGTAAGTGGCATTCCCATATTTAACTGCTTTCGAACAGTGTATAAATCCAATTCTTCTTCTCCTTTCTAAAATTTTTCACAAATTTAATGCGCACCACTTAAATTACAACTTTTCAATTCCTTTAAAATATTATCTTCAGTATATTTAAACATTTTATATGAAATTTTATTTTCATTAAATAACTCTTTATTTAATGTGAGAGCCACCTCTAAAACTATTTCTTTATTCTTATTTTTCACTTCTTTACTTTCCATAAGACAATTATTATTCATAATCACGCTCCCTTATTTAAAACTATGAGAAATAATACAAAATAATACTTTAGAAAAAACAGAAACTACTTAGAATCTGGTTTCTGCTTAACTTCTTTTACATAAGTAATTTTTAAAGTTTTTTAGAACTTAATTAAATCTTTAATTTCATTATAAAAAATATTATTATCTCTAATCACTTTAATATCTCATTTAGAAATCAACAGATTTTTAACTAGCTGACCCTGTTCATATTTTATTAACGATACCAATAACTTCGCTTAATTTTGCTTTCATAAAAATCATACTCCACCCATAAGTTCTTGTTAATCTAATTATAAAAAAAGTTGAGTTTTTTTGAACTTGTCAATAGAAAGTAGACAGTAAAAAGATATTTATTTAAACCCTAGTTGAGTTCTGTACTCAATTGGGGTTTTATAATTTAAAGCAAATGATGGTCTATAATAATTATTGTCATATACAATATCATCTATAAACTCTTGAACTGTGGTATAATTATTTTTGTCAAAATCAATATGCATTTCTTTTTTCATCCAGCCATTTTTAGACTCTATAACTGGATTGTCTGTTGGTGTACCAGCTCTAGACATAGAGCGAGTAACATTATAAGAATTAAACATATTGTTAAATGACATTGAGGAATATACTGAACCTTGATCTGTGTGAACAATAGTATCAAAGTTTTTATATCCTCTTTTTATTTTGTTTTCTAACATATTATTTAATGCTTTTCTATGATTTAGAATACCATTACCATGCATGGTTTCTCTTACATCATATCCAACTATTTCATTATTAAAAACATCTAAATAAAATGTCCAATCATAAGCTTTACCTCTAAATCCTATCGTAGTTGTATCAGAAACTATTTTTTCAAATGGTCTAGATGTATTCCAGTTGCCTGAAATTATATTTTTATATTTTATAGATTCTTCTCCTGATGGCTTATATTTATAATGCTTAGCTTTTGATTTGATTTTTAATATTTTGCATACTTTATGTACTAAATTATCTGATACAATCCATCCTATTTCGCGTTTTATAATTGCATTAATTCTGTGATATCCATAACTTGGTTTCTTTTTATGAATTTCAATAATCAATTCTCCTAAATCTTTTCTATTAATTTCATATTTATTTAATATATCTTTATTTTTTAACCATTTATAATAACCAGAGCGAGATACTTTCATTAGTAAGCATAATGATTTAGTATTATATTCTTTACTTAATAATTCTATTATTTCAAATTTTATTTGAGTTATTTCGTGAATTTTACAATCGTACCATCTCCTTTCATTAGGTATCCTTTTTTTAATAATTCATTCTCAATTCTTAATTTCATATTTTCATATTCTAATTGTTCTTCTTTTGATAAATTTTTCTTGTTAGAATATTTGCATAATGGATTACCTGGTTTCTTCTGATTTTCTAATGATTCTTCACCGAATTCTAAATATTTTCTTTTCCATCTATCTGTTAACGAATGTGATACTCCATATTCTTTTTCTATCTTCATCGCTGAATATCCATCTTCAAGCATCATTTTCACATATTTTATTTTTTCTTCTTTTGTATGTGTTTTATTTTTTCCACCTTTTGGTCTTCCCATAAAATCATCTCCTTATCTTAATTATACCAAAAGAAAAGTAGGCACAATCTTTTTCGTGTCTACTTATATCTTACAACTTCATTTTTTCTCAACTTTAGTAGTATTTTATATGGAAATTTATTTTAAACAATTATACTTGCACTATTTAATCAAAATAATATGATAATACTTTCTCATAAATAAAAAAAGATTAGTTTCCTAACCCTTACTATAAACACGATTACATCTTACAGTAACTCTTCTTAAATTATCATTAGTACATGTATAAATAGTCAAATCAAAATCGCTTTCTACCATTTCCTTTATGTCAGTTGAGCCAAGTTCTTCAATTAATTCAACTTCATATTTATAACTTTTGTTATTTACATCAGTAAATATAACAATATCACCTGGTTTTAACTTATATAAATTTCCAAAAATATTTCTATATGCATGACCACATATTACCAAATTATTACTTTCTATTGATCCATAATAAATTGATGGCGATATTTTTAATGAATAAGGAGTATACTCTTTTGTAACTGGTAAATTTAATTCTAATGATGGAATTACTAAATAACCAATATATTCTAATCCATTTATTTCAATCGTTTTAATATTTTCTTTATTATCAATTGTCTTATTAAGTATTTGTTTCATAGTATCGTCACTTTTTATTTTTGAATACACCTGTTCATATTCAAAATGAATTGTTAAAAGCATTGACATTACTACAAATAATATACCTACAATTAAAAGTGATTTACCCTTTTTGTTCATTTTTATTCCTATCATATAACAAACTAGTAATTATAAATATTATACCAATACTTAAGAATAAGCCAACTAACCAATACATTTGACCCGTATGTACCAAACTACTTGTATTTGTAACTATAAACAAATTACCATCTTTTTGATAAGTAACTGTATATCCATTTGGTACATTTACTTCCCTAACTACATAATTATCATTTTTTTCTATATTAGAAAAAGTATATTGCCAATTATTTTCTTCACTTAAAGTAACAGTATCAATTATTTCATCATTTAACAATAACTGTATATCTATACTTTTTGGTAAACTAATACTATCATTATTATTAGTTTTTGTAGTATTCCAAACCTTCTTCACACTTAAATCAATTGTTCTTATAATATCTGTTTTTGGTTCTGATTCTATATCATAAATCCATTTATTATCTATTTCACTAGGTATCATTACAAGAAATGGATCTATTTTAGAAAATCCACTAACTCTATTAGTTTGTTTAACTAAATACAATCCCAAATCTAGTTCATCAAAGTAAACCACACCTTCAGCACTAGTAATCTTTTTTATACCAGTAATATCCTTAGTAATACATTTACTAACATCTTCTGCTTTTAAACTTTCGATAGACAAATTACAATTTGATAATTCATCTACATATTCAAATATTAAATTATGAGCTTCTTCCTTCGCATTTGCTATTTTATAAAGAGTAATTTCAGCACCTTCTATTTTAATATTATCCTCTTTTTCAAGTAAAGTTATATTTATAGAGCCCAATTTTTTAAAATCCACTACATTAGTAGAAAGTGCTTTTATCTCACTTATATAAAAAAGTAAGAAAAATGCTACTAGCAAAATTTTTATTCTTTTCATAATTACCTCCGTAATTTATCTTTTTCCATTTGGATAAAGAAATTCTTCATATTTATTAATACCAACTCTTTTTACTGGTTTAATTAATATTATCAACAGCAATAATACTATTATTGGAAGTGCTACAATAGGTATTACTATCATCCTATTTATTCTAAAACCCTCTGTTGTTATATAATTCTTTTTTGTATTTCCAGTTACTCTAACACCTCTTACTAATAATCTATGCGTATTTATACCATAAGGAGTACATGTTAACAATGTAACGTAATCTTTATCTTCTTCTATTTTTAAATATTCTCTATCAGATGGACTAACTATAACTATCTTATCAACTTCATAAGTCAATACTTCATCTAATACAGTTATTTTAAAAATATCCCCAACTTCTAATTTATCTAAATCTGTAAATAATTTTGCTGATGGAAGACCTCTGTGAGCTGACAACACAGAATGAGTAGAATTCCCACCAATAGGTAAAGAAGAACCCTCTAAATGTCCTACACTAGAATTTAATACCTCATTACTAATACCATGATAAATAGGCAATTCCACTTTAATTTTATCTATTGTAAGATATCCAATCATACCATCATTATTTATATTTAGTAATTCATTATAGTTTTGTATATTTTCATAACTTAAAAGTGGTTCTGTTAACTCACTTAATTCCTTGTTATAATTTATCGCATCTTCTTTTAATTTATCAAAATCTATTTTATTTTTTTCATTTAATATATTTTCATAATTATATATTGTTTTAGATTGATTTTTCTCATTATAGTAATTACTCAAAGTTGGATAAAAGAGTGTTAAAAGTCCTATGAAAAAAAGTGTTATCATAATTATTGTTACTTTATGCTTTTTCATAATCCCTTTACCTCTCTTTTATTATTTCCACATTTAGGAAGAAAATTCTTCCTAAATATGAACTTGCTTAAATTTAAGCTGACTAATTATATAATTATATATTTTCCTTATAAGCCCTTAACTTAGTAACTAATAATACTCCAAATACTAGTACTAATGTTAAACCAAATGTAACAAATAAGATTGTTCCAATACCACCAGTTTCTGGTAATTGTGAACCAGTATAATTTTTTACTGTTACCTCACTTCTTACATAAGTTTTATTGCTTTCCTTTTTATTAACAGTAAATTCAACTCTACTAGTTAATTTATTGTATCCAACAGGACTTACTACTTCTTCCAAATAATATGTATCATTATCTAATCCCTCAATAACTGCATGACCTACTTTTATTGTTTCACCAATTTCACCTGCTTCTGCTACACGATAAGTATTAGTTTCTTTATCATAAACTACAGCAATTTCATTATTATTGTTCTTATCATACAATTTAAATTCTGCACCAGTTAATTCATTACCATCCTTATCTGTTTTCTTTAAATTAAATGAATAAGTATAAGTTGTTGTTTTCTTAGTATCAGTTTCTTTATTTCCATACTTTAAGTATGTTTCATTTATATTGCCATCACCTTCAATAACTGCATCCTTATTTAATATTGCAGTATATTTTACTTCTATTTTAGTATTCCTTGGCAATGATGCGATATAATCATTATCAAATGTAACCACAAATGTATATCCTGTAACACTTGTATCTACTGTATAATTATCACTATCTACCAAAGTATCATTAACATATAGTTTAATTGAATCACTATTTAAAGTTAAACCAACACTCATATTATCATATAGTACATAATCACTATATCCAGCACCAATTATAATAGTTGATTTAAATTCTACAGTATCACCTATTTTAGCATCATTTTCTTTTCCATACTCACCAGTAGAGTTTTCTTTAACATCTTTATCCACATCTGGTACAACTGTATTCTTTTCATTTACAACTCCGTCTGGATTAGTTGTTGTTAAATGAAGCAATGTTCCTACTGATGAATTTACTAAATAATAACCCAAACTTAAACCTTCAAATTTAACTGTTGTGCTAGTTGCTTTCTTGTAAGTTGAAGCAATATTATTCTCCTCAGCATAAGCTAATGCTTCTTTTGCAAATTCTTTTTCATTTGCATTTTCTTTCCAAACATAATAAGCGTCCCCATTTTCATTCTTCTTATCTAAATATTTTAAACCTAGATTAGCATCATCTAAGAATGCTTTAAAATTAGAATTAGCTCTATAAATATAATGATTATTAACTGCATCATAAGTTTCTAGATCTAATATCTTATAAATTTTGTATGTTTCATTAACTACGGCCTTATTAATAGTTATTGAACCAGTATTATCATCTGCATTTACTGGATTTACTTGAACAATTGCAAATACAAAAGCAAGTAATAAACTAAATATTCTTTTAATTGTTTTCATTTTACTTTTCCTTTCCTTTTTTAACTAATGTTTTAATAGTCAGCTTTCTTCTTTAAAACACTAATTGATATATAAATAACAGGTATCGCTGATAATAGTGAACCCATTATTATCAAAATTAACATACCACTACTACCTGTAGCAGGCATTTCATATCCTGATGAATTTATAAATTTTATATTTGTATCTTCACCCAGGATATTTTCATTTATATTGTTTATATCAAATAACTTAATTTCTCCATCATTTACTTGATATTTAACAACAAATCCCTCACTATTTATTTCTTTAATTTTATATTTTATATCGTATGGTAAATCTTTAATTTCTATTTTCTCATTATGTTTCAACAAAAATGTTGCTTTACCATTCTCAAATTTGATAATTCCTTCAATTCCATTTTTTAATATCTTATAAGTTCCATCCAGATTTTTACCTCTATACGTTGCTTCTATTTCAAACTCAAACGATTTATTAGAAGAAACATCTAAAACTTCCTTTAAAATAGTTAAATTCCTAGTTTTATACTTATTTATAACCTTATTATCTTTAAGATCAGTAACTACTACTCCATAAGAAACAGTTACATTATACATAGTAGTATCTACATCATGATAAATATCTGTTTCTATTTCATGAAGTTTATATTTATGTCCTGATGGAATATTATTAAATGTTACCACTCCATTATTTGAAATACTATTTATAGAATAATTTTCATCAATATGTTTTCTTTCTTTCATACATGGACAATTTCTATCATGAATTAATTCGAATATTGCACCGTCAAGTGGCACATTGCCATAACTAGATATTTTATTAAAAGTTAAATTTCCAAGATAACCAATTACTTCTGGAATAGGAAAATCTATTGTTCTTTTTTCACTTCTTACATTTTCACCATTCACATTTTCTATAATTACATAATCTAGATATGTTTTACCATTAGTAGGATAATTATTCCCTTCATTAAAATCAGTTAATTCATTTTCTAAACGAATTCTATATTTAACTTCATATCTATAATAAGTTACTACTTTACCATTCTCTTCTTTCGTTATTTCTGTTCTTGTAGAATTCTTTAAATCCCATAAAATAGTATCTTTAGTTTCATTATAACTTGCCGTATCACTTTCATTATCATTTGCAATATTTAATTTATCTTTTAATACCATATTATCATCATATAAGCCAACAAATTCTATATTTTTTATTTGCCCACTCACATTCATCGGATCTTCAGCAACCCAAGAAGCATTTATTTCTTGACTTGTCATTTCCTTAATATCTTCAAAGATTTTATTATAGGCACTTTCTAAGGCCTCTTTATTATCTGAATCATAATAATACTTTCTATTTTTTTTATTTGTTCCTATAGTATCAGAACCAATGTATTCACTTAACCATGTTTCATAATACGAAGAATCATTATATTTAGCTCTTACACTAGCATCAGTAGTAGCATTCTTACTTGGAACATTTACTCCAGGCAATATTGTATAATATCTAGGAACCCTATATGTTACACCACTGGTATAATTATGATTATTAATTTCAGTATCTGTATCTACTGTTTGATCTAATGCATAGCCATTATCATTTGCTTCATATTGTAAATGATACAAAGTACTTTGACTTGTTATACCTACACCAATTGAATAAATTTTAATTCCTTTATTCTTCATACCATAAGCTTGTAACTCCGCTTTTCTTGCACCAAACTCACTATAATTTGTACCAGGAACCTTTTTATTTTTCACAAAGTTATAAAAGTTACCTTCCACATATCCTTTATTAGAATTATGAGTTGTATTTGCCGGTGTATAACCTTCATAACCACTTCGTATATATGTCGTAGGCAATCCGTCTGTTAAGAAAATTATATATTTATTTTTAACACTAGTAGTATTAAGTAAATCATTACCCATTTTTAAACCTGACTCCATATTTGTCCATTTAATATCAGCACCAGATGGAGCAGTTATACCATTAACACTATCTATTAAAGTACTTTGTGAAGTACTATTTACATTTTTTAATCCTCCAAAAATATCATGTGAATCCCTATTAAATGTAACTAAACCAATCTGCCTTACAGCATTACTATTCATTGAGTATTTATAAAATTCATTTATAAAATCTATCGCAGAGTTTTTAGCAGCACTTATTTTTGTGCTACTGCCACCACCTTTAAATTTTTCATTCATTGTATTAGAGATATCCATAACAAGCACTACTGCTAAATCTTGTGCTTTAGTTACCTCTTCAATTTTACTTGTTGTTTCTACTGATAATGTAATATCAAAATAATTTTCTAAATTAGATTCACTAATTGTTTTGCATACTATAACTCCATCTTTAGAATTACTATTACATCCACCAAGATTTGCTACTTGTTTATATCCTTCAAGTGGACTCGCAAATGTATTTGTAATAGGCATAGCAACCATTACAATGGTTAACAAAAAAATTACTATTCTCTTAATTTTTTTCATAACTCCTCCTTAAAAACAACCTAAATCACACCTATTTTTCTAAAAGGCCAAATTCGAAGACACAATTTACCAATCACATCTTCATTTTTTATAAATGATATATCCTCATTACGAGAATCCATCGTAATATCTCTCTCATCGCTTAAAACAAACACACTATTATCACTCACTTGAAGTGGATAAGTAATTCCTGTATCTCCTCTTACTAATTCACTCACATATGTTTCTTTTAACTCATTACCATTCACATACACAACACCATTCGAATCAATATTTACCCAATCACCAGAAACAGCTATCACCCTTTTAACTAATATCTTATTTCCATGATAAAATGCGATTATATCACCAGTTTTTAACTTAGACGTTTTAATAGATAATGCAATCTCATTATCGTTAAGTAATGGTTTCATACTAGAATTAGTTATTTCTAATACAGGCATAAATAAAGTTGCAAATAAAGTTGCAATAGCAACAATTATTATCAAAACAGATAAAGTATTTTTAAATAATTTAGAAAAACTATGTCTATAAATTTCTCTATGTAACTCTTCTTCAATATCACCAATAGAAATATCACTATAATTAATTTCTTTTTTTCTCCTAGAACTTAAGTATCTATCTAACATTTCTTTTATCTTTTTCATAAATTTCCCTTAGAATTTTTATTAGAAGCTTTTTTATTACCTTTTTTTAACTCAGATTCCAATTTCTTATATTTTTCCTCCAACTCAATTTCACGTTTTTTAAATCTTGCTTCTAACATTTCCTTTTTCTTCTTACACTTCGCTTCAGTTTCTTTTATAATTTTTTTCTTTTCATCTAACGCTTCTTTTCTTATAGAAAATTCTATCTTATTACAATTTTCCTTGACATTATCAAGATATTCTTTTGCTGCCGCATCAGCACTCTCAAATACTCCACTTAATTTCAAAGCAGCCGAAGCGATAGAACCAGATTCCTTAATCTTTATTCTCTTAGAATTAAGTTCATCAGTTACAGCATTAAGCTTATCCTCTAATTCCTTAATTCTTTCTGCTTGCTTTAGCATAAGTTCCAAAAGTTCTCTGCGTTTTATCTTTTTTAAGCCGTTTTTATTCATAACTCCTCCAAAACGCTAATTATAAACAAAGTTTCTAAATCGCGATAATTATTTTTAACCCCAATTTCTTCTTTAGTGGTTGATATACTAATCATTTTCAGATTTTTGTCAATAAATTTCAAAAAATTTCTGCATTTTTTAATTATTCACAATATCTTATGCAAAATATTTACTAAAAATAATACAAATTTACATTTTTGAATAAACTAGCATATATGGCATTTGCGATAATAATCTTTTTATTGTATAATTTTAATTAGGAGGTAAAATATGTGTGGAATTGTTGGCTATAAAGGAGCCAGAAACGTAAAAGAAGTATTAATAAAGGGGTTAAAAGCATTAGAATATAGAGGATATGATTCATCAGGTGTTGCACTACTTGATGATGGGGAAATAAAAATAATAAAATCCGTTGGAAAAATAGACGAATTAGAAAAAAAACTTAATAAAGAAAATATAAATAAACCAATCATGGGAATTGCACATACACGTTGGGCAACTCATGGAAAAGTAAACGAAAAAAATTCTCACCCACATAAGTTAGGAAGAGTTGTACTTGTACATAACGGTATAATTGAGAATTATAAAGAAATTGAAAAAAAACTAATAGAAGCTGGATATAAATTAGAAACAGATACAGATACAGAAATGATTGCTGGTCTAATTGATTTATATTATAATGGCAAAAACGAAATAGAAGCAATCCAAAAAGCAGTTAAAGAATTAAGAGGCAGTTTTGCTATTTTAGTAATGTTTAATGGAGATTCAAACAATATTTATGGAATAAAAAATGCAGCACCTTTAATATTAGGCGTTGGTGAAAATGAAAACTTCTTAGCAAGTGATATTTCTGCTATACTTTCATATACAAGAAAATTTATTATATTAGATGATAATGAGATAGTAAAACTAAATGAAAATAAATATGAAATATATCATGATGATAAAATAATAAATAAAAATATAGAAGAAGCAACATGGAGCATTATGGATGCTGAAAAACAGGGTTATGAACATTTTATGTTAAAAGAAATAAATGAACAAACAGAATTAGCACATAAATTATATGCAAAATATACACCAGATAATAAAATAACTGATGATATAATTGACATAACTAAATATAAAGAAATTGATATAGTTGCATGTGGAAGTGCATACTATGCAGGACTTATTGGAAAAAGTTTGATTGACAAATATCTATATGATACTCATATTAAATGTGATACAACTGTTGCAAGCGAATATAGATATAAACCACACGTTTTTGATAAAAACAAACTTGTAATTGTCATATCTCAAAGTGGTGAAACAGCTGATACTTTAGCATCACTAAGATTAGCAAATAAAAATAATGTCGATACACTTGCAATAGTAAATGTTACATCATCTACAATAGCAAGAGAAGCTAAATATATTATTCCAATGCTTGCAGGTCCCGAAATAAGTGTAGCAACTACTAAAGGATATTTTTCACAAAGTTATATAATGTCTCTACTTATATTAAAAGCAATGCACAAATTAAAAAAATTAAACGAAACAGAAATTACTAACATACTAAAAGAAACAAAAGATTTAAATAAATTAGTAAGTAAAGTTATAGAAAATCAATCATATAAAGAAATAGCAAAATCTATATATGAGGAAAATGATATGTACTATATAGGAAGAGGTATAGATAGTGAAATATGTGAAGAAGCAAGTTTAAAATTAAAAGAAATATCTTACATTCATAGCGAATGTTTTAAAGCAGGCGAACTTAAACATGGACCTATTGCTTTACTAACAAAAGATACACCAGTTATTTGTATACTAACAGAAGATGATTTAGTAGAAAAAACATTAAGTAACTTAACCGAAGCAAGTTCAAGAGGCGCTAAAACAATACTAATAACAAAAAATAGTATAAACACTTCTAATATAGTAGCAAATTATATAATAACTGTACCTACAACTACTCCTTTTATGCAAAATTTATTAATTATAGTTGTATGTCAATTACTTGCATATGAAATTGCACGCTTACGTGGTTGTGAAATAGACAAACCAAAAAATCTTGCAAAATCAGTTACTGTAGAATAAAAACGAGATAAACTCGTTTTTTTACATAATAGTTATAATTTTACATTAACACAATACAAAACCTTATATCTTTTTGTACTAACAACATCATTACCCCTCATAAATTCATAAATCTTATCACACCAATTACAAATAACATTTAAATATATATCAAGTTTTATTTTATCAAAATCTCCATACACTACTATTTTATTTAATAATAACCTAATTATATCCCATCTCACTACATTAGATTTAAATAATTCAATTATTTCTTTCTTTAAATCATATTTACTATCTTCTATTTTTAACAAATTATTTATGCTTTTGTTAATTTCATTTATTTTTTTATTATATTCACAATTCTTCCTTATAAACTCATCTTTTGTTATATATCCATCAATATTTAAATCCAATAACTTTATCTTCTTACTATTTATATCCTCTACACTTTTCTGAAGTTTCAATATATTTAAGTCACTATTACCACATTTAGTATAAATATTCATAAGTATTTTAATCACTTTATCAACACTTAAACTATTATTAATAATATCATTCAATATAAAAAAAATCTCTTTTTCTCTAATAATTGGAGATGAACATATTTCCACACCTCGATTTAATTTACAAGAGCATACCCAACAAATATCATTCTTACATTGCTTTCTTCTATGAAAAAAGTTTAAATCATTTCCACAATATATTTTAGCACTAAATGGATACCTATTTTGATACATCACCTTATCATAAGATTTACCAAACTTCTTACTCCTCTTTTTTAACCTTTCATTTGCCAAATTCCACATTTCAACAGATATTATAGGAGAAACCTTTTCATTATCTAAATACGTTATCCACTCACTATTTGGAATTACTTTAACCTTCTTTGTCATATAATCAACAACTTCAGATTTCTTACCACAATAATACCCTTTATATTTAGGATTTCTTAAGATTCTTGAAACTGAAGATACACTAAAACTCTTTTTTTGCCTTGTTTTTATATTGTTATCATTTAAATATTTAGAAATACCATTAATAGAATAATTTAAAACAGCATATTTATAAAATATATCTCTTACTATTTCCGCTTCACTTTCTATTACACATAATTTTCCAGAATCAATATCCTTTTTATATCCCAATAGAGTATCATTACCTAAGATATTTCCATTTAATATAGATCTATTCATTCCAAATTTAACTCTTTCAGATAACCTTCTTATTTCATCTTGCGCCAAGGAAGCCATAATAGTTAATCTAAGCTCACTATCAGGTAAAACAGTATTTATATTATCATTCACAAACAAAACTGCTACCCCACTATTAAGTAATTCTCTTGTATACTTTATACTATCTAAAGTATTTCTAGAAAACCTAGATATTTCCTTGGTAATAATTAAATCAAATGATCCAACTTTAGCATCATTTATCATTCTCATAAAATTATCACGTTTAACGTCTGATGTACCACTTATACCCTCATCTATATATGGCTTTACATAAATCCAATTTTCATTTTTTTTAATCATAGAATCAAAAAAATCATTTTGATTTTTCAAAGAATTAATTTGCAAAGAATGATCAGTAGATACCCTTGAATAATAAGTTACTCTTAAATTTAACTCAGTTAAAGGTATACCCAAATTTAACTTTTCTCTTATTTTACGCAAATCCATTATTTTTTATATCCCAATAAAGTTCTCAAGGCCTCATTATACATAGAAAATGTAATAACATTTTGATTATATAACTTCTCATTTATTTTAAGTGCTATTTCATAGTAAATTTCATTAACATCCATAAAATCACCTCAATAATTAATATGCTTTATTATTCACAATATGAGTTGTCAATCAATATGTAAATTTGTGCGTAAACCAAATTAATTTTACATATTTTTTGTTGATGTTTTACATATATGATAGTACAATGATTATGTAAAGGAGGGGTAGCATGATTAAAAAGTTAAAAGTTCTTATGGTTTTAGTGTCTTTATCATTAACACTTGGACTAATGAGTCATACCTATTCAAGGTATATTGCTGATGCAACTAGTGATATTAAAATTCAATTCTCAAAATGGGAAATAAAAATTAATAACAATGATATAACTAATGGTTCAATATCTACAATGAACTTAACACCAGTTATGGAAGGCAACAATCATGTTGCTAGTAATGTTGTAGCCCCTTCTTCTAAGGGATATTTCGATATAGTAGTAGACCCTTCAAACGTAGAAGTTTCTTTTAATTATTCCGTTTCTCTAAATATAATAAATGGAAATATCCCTGATTTAATAATCTCTAAATATTCAATCATAGATAGTAGTTATACTGAGGGAGATGAAATACAAACAATATCTCTAGTCGATGGAAAAATAAATGGAACAGTAAACTATAACCAAAACAAAACTTTCGAACCATTTACAATAAGAGTATTCTTTGAATGGTATGAAGGAGAAAATGAAAAAATGAATGATGAAGCAGATACTCAAATAGGAATAGATGCATCTAACAACAATACAGAACTACAAATAACAGCAACAATGAGTTTCGAACAAGAGGTATAAATTACCCCTTGTTTTTTTAAATAAAAATCACTATTAAAGTGATTATTCCACACAAACGTAAGTTACATTAGATGGATATATTATTTCTTCAAGATTACTATCAAATGCGTTACAATCAATAGTTAGTGCTGTAGTTGGAAATATTATTGTTGAGTTTGTTAATTTATTATTGGAAAATACACGTCTTCCTATACTTGTAACTGTATTAGGTATTTCTACACTTGTTTTTGTTCCATTACATATTGCTAAATCTTTAAATTTACCTTTTCCTTCTATTGTTACTTTTGCATTTCCTTCGTTATCAAAAGTTATTTTACAACTTTCATAATCCTCTTTACTTAATTTTGATACATTTTCACATGTTATTTCTTCATCAATATTATTTAGTTTATTTTCTACATATTTCTTCTCTGCACTATCTGCTATTAATTGTGCTGATGTTTTAAATGAATCTTTTTTTGATACATCTATTACATCTAATATCCTTGGTATTGATATTACTAGTATTACTGCTAGTATTACTATTACTGCAAGTAGTTCTATTAGTGTAAATATATTTTTCTTTTTTCTCATATCCTTATCTCCTTCTATTTATAGTTTTCTAGCATTTAACAGACAATAAAAAAAGAATTCTATCAATAGACAGAATTCTCAAATATTTTTCTTTTGTATTACTAGTAAATTTATTTCTTCACATATATTCACTCATATATATTTGCTTTAGGTGCAATTATAACTGGTATTATATTACATGTTTCATTTTTTGAACTTTTATAAATTTTCGAAATTTTTTCGTCTGCTTTAGTAAATGCAAACGCATTATTATTATCATATTCTTTATTTATCCAATAACACCTATTAGTAACTAAATAATTATATTTTAAATTATCAAATGTAAAATATCCATCTCTATTTATTACTTTATTTGTTATACTTTCTACTCTCTCATTATTATTTATTGTACCTATTACTTCATTAGAAAGTCCTTCTCTTATAATATAAGAATTAAGTATATCTTTTGATATTGGTTTTAATATATCTCCTATTTCTAAACTTCTTGTTGTGACTTTCCAATCTTTTACTATATTAGATAGAACTGTATCATAATCACTATATACACCACTTCCATATGTTTCATACAATGTAGGAAGAAGTATTACTGATGTATCTCCTAGTTTACTACTTACATCAAGTATATATGTTTGTAAACAAGTATCGCTTACCTCATTACATAACTTGTTTGATACAACATCATATAAAATTTGTTTACCTAAATCATAATCGAAATCTACTGAATTATTATTAGCAATATATTGTTCTGCTTTAATAGAAATTACTATTTTAATTGGTGTTCTCTTTTGATAAGTAGAATCATTTTGATATCTTTGCTCTTCATTTTTTGAAAATTCATAAGATTTGTTACCCCAAATGCTATCTAGCTTATCATTATCAGAATCAAGAGGCCAAGATATAGCAACTTCAAAACTACTTTCTCCAGTTTGTTTTAGTGCATATTCTTTACTTAAATTAATATTAACATGAAATGGATAATCATGAGCAAGTGAATCTCTTAACTTATCTTCGCCTATTTCATCACCTTTATATTCATCATCTAATATTCTTGCAGATGTGATTGAATAGTTAATTTGTGCATCGGAATCACCGAAATTTTTAATATCAACTTTCTCATAAACTGTTTCCATTCCAGGATAAACATCAGATAATGATATTACTATATCATTCGATATTGCAGTCGAATTCTTTTGAAATTCTAAATTCCATGCTTTTACACCCATTTCCATTGAACCAGTTGCTAAACCACTATAAGCAAACCATGCCAAAGTAATGGATATAAATGAAATAGCAATGAAAAATATTGATAATAAATTCAATTTAGCATACACCTTTAATTTATCTTTCATTGCTCCCACATCCTTTTCTACCCTATTTTTCTTCTTTTCTCTTCTTTATTTAACAAAAACGAAACCATTTCAGAACCAATTATATAAAACAATGGCAATATGATAAATATAAATAAACCATATTTTGTAGCAATTAACCTATATATAAATGATAACACTACTGTTTTATAAACTATTACACCATATACTTGACTATAATATACTGTAGGATCTTCAACTATATTTACTAATCCTTTTGTATGATATATATAATTACCACTCTCATCTTGTTCTATAGATTCAACTCTATGCGTAATTACTTTATCTTTAAATCCACCTTTTTCACCAAGGTAACTTATAGTATCTCCAACTTTTATCTTATCTGCATCTTTCTTTTTTGCAATAAGAACGTCACCTATATTATATTCAGGTTCCATACTACCAGACGCTACTGTAAACATTCTATAATTAAATAGTGATATTTTATTATTACTAAATCTCTGCAAGCATACTACTACCAAAAACAAAAAGCACATAGTAAACACTATCACATTAAATATTGTTTTTATTATTTTGTATACTTTATTCTCTCTCAACTTCTTCATTATAAATATTCCTTTGTCCTTTCTAGATAATCATCCATAGCACTTTGAAATTTCTTTTTAACATCCTCAGCACCAACCAATCTTTGTGCTCTTTCATTTTTTATTTCTTGCGCTATCATTTTAAGCAATTGCTCATCATCTATTTTTACTCCCATGCTAATCAAAAGTGATATTATTCTATGTATTTCTTCTGTTAACAACAAAATTGCTCTTTTTGCTATTTTTCTCTTTTGTTCCCTTTTCGATACATTAACAGAATCTAAAACAAAATAATCAATTAGAAATGAATGATCTAAAAAACCTTTTAATATAGCATTTCCATCACTATTTAAATTATTTTTTTCATCCTCTTCATCTTCTTCTCCACTATAAATTGATTCCCACAATTTTACAGCTATCTTAAAATTTTGATTTTTAAGTATTACATTTGTTTTCTTTATAGGAGGATTTATAAGAGTTATATGAGCATTATCAAGTGCTTTTATCATTTCACTTCTTTGCCAACTAGCCGTATAATCCTTAACTCTTTTTAATCTTTTCTTCGCTTCTTTAACTTGCTCTAATATCTTTTTATCCAATTTCTTAGTAGGATTAGAACCAGCTGTAACTCTTACTTCAGCATGAATTTTCTCATTGCTAGTAACTGTATCTGCAGCATACTCAAGTACTTTTTCATCACTTAATGACAAATTATTTAATATATCTTCCTTTTTCATAATATATCTTATTAAATGATGAAGTAAGGTATACAAGAATTTATTTTCATAGGTATTATATGTTTCTTCACTTCTTATATCAAGTATTCTCTCTGGTTCTACTTCATTAGTCCTTTTATTTATTTTATTTATATACTCAGTATGTTTGGCTAAGTTTTTAACACTAGACACATCAATTCTTTTTGATTTTTCAATTTTTACTACATTTTCTTCTTTAATAAGTGCTATTTTGGGATTTCTCATAATATTATCAATGAATGGACATGCAAATTCTAATTCATCTAACCACTCAAATGAAAGCATTTCACTTGAATAAGACGATTTATAATCCATCTCTGATTCAATTTTGTTTAAAAATAACTCACTATTTTTTTTTATATCAACATCAGTTTCTACCGGTTTATTTTTTTTAGCAGTCATTTTATCAACCCCTAACTATATACTTTTCTTAATATTTTCCAAGTGTGCAATACACTCTTTCATAACACCTTTTCCATAATTTTTATTTAAAAATGCAATAAATGGATCTATTTCGTCACGAATAAGTACAACACTTAATTGATCAAATTTTCTTAATATTTTCTTTGCAATAAAGTAATCTATTGCTTCTATCTCTTTTCCACCACAAGCAACATAAACTGGTGCAAAAGTTTGTAATTGTTTCATTATACGATTACCAAAAGCAATTCTAAAATGCTTAATAACATAATCATCTATTTCAACTACCTGATTAAGCCCCTTATCAGTAAGTGGATACTTTTCAACCGCTTCTTGAAACAACGATTCAAGATAACTTGAATTTATATCAACTGGATCTTGTTCACGACACTTAAATGGACTTACCTTAGTATTTATATCTATTGGCATAGCACGGTCATAAACTTTATCAGTAACCATAAATGTTGAATCATCATTATTTATTGTACCTATATACCATAAATTACCTGGCAATCTTAACTTACCTTTTTCTAATTTCTTAGGATCATTTGGCCATGGACTAGATACTATATCTACTAACCATTCACTTCTACTTGGCATTTCAAGTATTGACAACAAATCAGCAAAATAATATTCGACACGTGCTAAGTTCATTTCATCCAAAATTATTGTATGAACATTATCATCAAAACCAGCTGTATATATCTCTGTTAAAGCTCTTGTTTCATTAAACTTCTTAGTAAACTCATTAAAGTAACCTAAGAAATCTGATTTATCTCTCCAAGACGGTTCAACAGACGCAACACACGAATCATTATTTACAAATTTACCCCAAGCATAAGCTAAAGATGTTTTACCTGTACCAGATATACCTTGTAAAATTATTAGTTTGCTTGATGCAAGTCCTGCAAAAAATGGTCTTAATATTGCATTATCATAATATAAATGTAATTCTGACGCTGAAAAGCATCTGAAATCATCAATCAACTCTTCTAATGTAAAATTATTATCATATTTTTTAATCTTATAATCTTTATATTCCTCATCAAGTAAAGTTAATCTTGGGAATCTTATTCCCTGTTGTCCTATTTCATCTTCTGGTTTAACTGGTTCATCAGTAGAATTATCAGATTCATCACCTTCAGGATTAATTCCTAATTGAGATACTTTCATTGCCATTAACTCATCTTTTTCCTTCATTAAATCAACTACTTTATCATTTAAGTTCGCAATTTCATTTAATAACTCTTCTTTACTTAAATTATTACTTGCCTTTCTAACTATTTTTCTTATCAAGAAAAATAATAAACCTGCAATTAATAAAACCATAACTATTAAGCATATAACTGATATTACCACAAAAACCTTTTCTCCACCATTAAAGTTTCCTTTATAACTATCAACTATTTTGGAATACTCACCAATGCTAAACATCTCTGTTATTCCTTTTATAAATCCTTTAAAAGCATTAAACAAGCCATCAAAGAATACTGAGATAAACTCATAGAAAAATCTAAAAAACGTATTCATATCATCACCCCACTAAATTTCTAATTTACTCATTATATCTTCATTGATCATTCTAACATGCAACTCTTTAGGTACAAAAAGCATTATACTATCTTTATTTGGATTTTTATTAGATAAAAACAAATAATCCATTAATTCTAACATACTTTGATCTCCTACTTTAAACTTCGTAGAATTATTTAAATCAACCGCAAAACGATAACCAGATTTAATTAATTTCTTAATTGTACCTTTATGACTTGATAAAGTATCATAATTAATAACAACAATTATATTATTTCTTGCATATTCATCATCAAACTTATCAAATATTGCATCTAACTTATTATCTTTATCATACATACTACTTGGTATTGATATCAAGTATTTATTTTTAAAATCTGCATTTAACATATTACCAACTAACTTAGATAACAACAATGCAAGTAACACCTCAATCTTATCCTCAGCAACAATTCCCTCTTTATATGTTTTATCAACTATATAATCACTATAAATCTTACTAAACGCAATATTATGTTCTAAACTAATTGCATAAACATTCTTAGAAACTTCATTCATTTCAAGTGTAAACATATTGGTTTCCAATTTATTTAAAGTATACTTTATCATTCCATCATATAATTTTTGATCTTTTATTATATTATTTATAACTAACTTAAGTTCCTTAACTTCATATTCTTTAAATTTTATAAATTTACTTATATTATTCGCATAAGTTTCTCTTTTTGATTTAATACTATCTAGCATCTCATTATCATGCTCTAACCTAATCATCAACTTAAATATCATTTCATATTTAAGAACTTTTTCCTTAAATTGTTTATCAGTCCCTTTATATGATTTTACCAAACTATTGGCTAAATCTTCCATTGCTTTTTCAAGTTTACCTATCATATTTCTTGAATTATACTCTACATTAACCTCACCGCAATAATTATAATATTTGCCATCTATATAACCCTTAACAAATTTATCTTTAATCGTTAATTCATTACTCTTTAATTTTTCTCCAACTAATAAATCATCTACTATTTTTTTAATTTGTTCCTCTTTTATAAACATTATTCTATCAATAACATTTTTACATTTCTTCTTTTTCTTTTGTAATATTTCCAAGTTTTTCTTTATTACTTCTTCTTTCTCAACTTCTTCAATTTCCTTTTTTATTGATTTTTCATCTACCTCAAAGCTTTCAACCTTACTCTTATCAACATATGCATCATCTATATCATCTTCATCTACTGATATCATTCTAAAACACATAGTTTTATCCAAAGCTTCTTCATCCTGTTCTACAACATTCTCTTCATTTATAACTTGAGTTACTTCTTCCTCTTTTATAATTTCTGGTTTTATTTCCTCTTTTTTTTCTTCAACAAACGCTTTATCTTCTTTAATCTTATTTTCTTTTTTAATTTCCAATAATTTTTCTTTTTTTAACTTTGTACTATTTTTTACTTTTTCTAGTATAACATCCATAAACTCTAATATTTTTTTAGATACATTATTTTCAGTTTTCTCATCACTTATATTATTCTTTCTCTTAAACAAGAAACCTATCAAATACAATGTTATTATTAATGCCATTAAAACTATTGGATTAAATAATACTTTCTGTATAACAGTAAAATTAGGTAATATTTTAACAACTTTTCCTACTATCTGATCCCTACTAATTGGTTCATCTTTTGCGTTATTAGCATCTCCCTTAGTTATATAAGTTCCATTATATGCTTCAACCACTCTATGAGTAATAAAATCTCCATCACGATAATAAGTTACGACATCATTTACTTTTATTTCATTAGAATTTCTAACTATTATCCAATCTCCAGCATTTATCGCATCTGCCATACTTCCAGTTTGCACCCCAAAAATAGAATATCCAAAAAAACTAGAATATGTATTTTTTAGTATCTTTACCTGAATATTGTTATATAACGTAATAAGTAATATAACTCCAAATATAAATATGGCTATATCTAACACTACATTTATTAACTTATCTACTATTTTTATTCTTTTTTTATTCATTTGTTCCACTCCTACATACTACCCTCTACTATAAAATAGTATATCATATTCGACAATTTTTAACAATATATTTGCTACCATATTTATCTGTTTTATTAACAAAAAAAACTATGCAATATTTGCATAGTCATTTTTAAATAACTTATATCCTAATCTTTATCAGCACCATATTTAATTTCAACAATTAAAGCATATACTTGATATATAAATATCAAAAATATAGGTACAAGTACTATAAACAAAAATCCCCATTGTGACTCAATTACCGATAAAACTGTACCTATATTATTATGTACTTCATATGGTTTACCAGCAAGAAACTCTTTAGAATAAGTATTTCCATTTTTAAAAGTGATTGCTTGCTCTTCTTCATAAATTTTTCCAACATTACCAACTTGAACATGTACTGCTCTATTCTCATCCAATTTATAAGCAAATACTACATCATTTTCCTTCAAATCTTTTATCTTAGTATCTTTAACCAATACCAAATCACCTTTTTTGTATCCATCAAATGATACATCTTCCTTTATTATAATAAGTGACGTTTCTCCAAATTGAGTAATACCATACTTATTATAATTCAACAATAATATAGTCATACATAATGCAAATGCAAAATATAAAACTCCTACAATTGTTAATAATACTTTTTTTACTACTTTCATAATTCCTCCTACTATAACTACAAAATAACACAAATATATAGAATTGTCAATTAATTAACAATCTGATTCTATTAAAGAAAAATCATTTACTGTATAACTATCTGTTCCTCTTCTATAAAATTTAAAATTTCTATTACTCTTTGAATCCAAAGACACTATTATTTCATTTACATAACCATCAACATCAGTAGCTGAACTCTTTAGCTCATCAAAAGAAACATCAATCAACAAATTACTAGAATTCCATGTTATCTTAGCACATTTTTTCTTATTATAACTATTTGAAACAACTAACCTACTATAGCCATCATACTCAACATAATTCATATCTACCGAACCATTTAAACTCTTATCTTTCCTAAGTTCAAAAGTACCAGTTAATACCTTCTTATATGGTTCAGTACTAGTTACTTTTATAGTTACTATAACACTACCTATTTCTTCATCACTAGATAAATTAAAATACAAATCTTTAACAGCAACTACATCACTCCACGTATATCCGTTTATTTCACAAGTAGATTTATCATAAGTACCCACATCAACATCATCTATATTATTTACACATGCCTTTTCACTTGATAACGTACCAGAATAATTACTTCCAATATCATTTATACTACATGTTATTTTAGGATTATTAGTACTACATTCTACTTTATATTTAATATCATAAGCAGTAATAAGTTCATTATTAGAACTATTTTTAATATTAAAACTTATATTCTCACCATTCCAATAATTATTAACGTTCTTTAACGATTCATCTTTTAAATAATCACTACTAAAGTAAAACTCCTTTGATTCCAAATAATGATTCCACACAGATTTAGACGCATATATTGCATATGAAAATCCATTTGTAACTAATATCAAAAAGCAAAGCATAATACCAGTAATAATTATTATTTTAGTTTTCTTCTTCATCTTACACCTCTAATTATATCTTTTGCCAACTTTTTATTGCTATATCTATATAATCAACAACATCTTTATACATTTCATCATTATAACTCTCAGGAAATTTTACAACAAGTTTATAATTATCAAGAGATTCTATATTATGTGACATCTCTAAAACTTGAGAATTACACACAAGTTCATTATTCGAGTTTCTAGTAAAACTCTCATCACACGTTAAAACCAAAGTTTCCTCTTCACCATCTACCTTTTTTAGTTCTATCACAGTAGGCATAAAATGATATGTTTTAATAATTATCTGATAGTTGAGAGTTACATTACTAATTTTACTATCCTGTTTATTTGTAACAGAAAAACTATAATCTTTTGTAACTCCCGGATACATATCAGCAAGTGGTATATTTAATTCATCCACCTCTTTTGCCTCAAATACAAATTTTGCAATTTTTTGATTAACGCTTCCACTTGTATTTGATCTAAATATTGAATAAGTTATTCCAGATCCAAACAATATTGCAATTATAAGTACAAACACAATAATTACCCTTCTTTTCATACCACACCTACTTTACAATAAACTTCTTTTCTATAGTAGCTATTTTTACACTTCCACTATATAACTCAAATACTAATTTATAACCATTATTTTCAAAATTAGTATTTATAAAATTCAAATTAAATGCATTATAAGTACTAGCTTGTCCATTATAGAAAAGTGGACTTTTTATTGCATAATAGATATTATCAGATACTTTCTCTAATGAATTAGTAACATAATCTTTTAAATCTACTATTGTATAAGTTTGATCAAATGCAGTTAATTTATTTTTCTTATAAAGAGATACCCTTATATTTGGATTTATAAAACCACCATTTTGTAAAATATTAAATTTTACAGTTGTATTAGAATCTTTCTTTAATATAGTTTTATAAGTATCATCACTAAGTATATCAAAACTATAAGAATATCTAGTACTATTATTAGTCATTGGAATAGTTATTGTTTCACTACTTACATTTGTATCATATAATCCATCATAAGAAACATAACTATTTATCTTAAAATAATATTCTCCATTTAATAACTCACTATTATCTAATACAGTACTTATCACTAAATTACCAGTAAACGTATCTAAATTATTCAAATTAATTCTTGCTATTCCATCATTCTCAATAGAGTATAGAGTATCACCTATTTTATACTTAATATTTTTTAAGTACTTTTGCTCAATAATACCATTATCTTTATCTACTACCTTAATAGATATTCCTAGTTTTTTATCTTCTACAACTGTATCATTTACTAACACATTATTAACATACCCATAATTTAATTTTACAGTTAAAGGAATATTTGAAGTTGAATCAGAATCATAAGCAATAATATTACCACCATAAGTTGATGAAATACTAGCAGTCGCATCCTTATTAACATAAATATTTATATTCTTTAATGTACTATCAATTGTAGGCCTTGAAGTTTCTTCATTAGAATCAATTAACTCCAAAAACAAATTTAAGTTTGTATACTCAAGAGTTATATTTGTTTTTAATAAATCAAGAGTTACAGTAAAGTTCTCATCGATATCCCCATTTTCTAATTCCTTAAAGAAATTATTATTTGTAGATTTACCAACCTCTTTAAATAACGTAAACGGATATATTGCTTTTCCCTTACTACTATAGCCAAAATCATCATCCGTAGTAATTTCATACACATATCTCTTATTATTTTTATTATCTAATATAGTTAATCTACTACCTTTAGGCAAAACATAATTAGATACAATATTATGAGTATAACCAGGTTTGTATCCATTAGTATCTACATATACAAAATTTAATGAAATACTAGATTTATCAGTAATATTTATATTAACTAAATCAGATAAATTTTTTCCAACATACACATTCTTTATTTCATATCCACCATAAGATATTATATCTGAGTTTGCATAACTAATATGATTAGTATTATCAACTACTCGTGCATATATTATATAATTTCCTTTTACATCTACAGAAACACCATTATCATAATTTATCCAAGACGAATCATCCAAATTTTTAACCTCATCACTAGTAAGTATTACATCAGATATATAATATTTTACCCCACTTATACCTGACAAATCATCAACACCATCTATCTTAAATACACTTTCTTTATTTATATATACATAACCAGGTACCTCATTCAAATTTGTCCATTTATTTTTATTATAAGATATAGAAACAGTTGGATCAGACATATCAAGTATAAGTATCTCTGAATTTAAATAAGTAACATTGTCATTATAATCAACAACCTTAGCATATATTATATATTTACCCTCTTCTGTTATCTTTAAAACCGAATCATATTGTTTCCAATCACTAATCGTCTCTATTTCACCTTTTCTAAGAGGAGTATCACTTCCTATATAATAATAATACTCTTTTATAGGTCTCAAATTATCTTCACTTTCTATACTAAATGTTATAGCAGAAGAAAAATTTATTTTATCAGGAACATAACCAACATTATTCCATGAATAAGTTCCAACGTGTAAAGTTGCAATCGGATTAACAATGTCATCTATAAACAATACTGGAAAATTATCTTCTTCATAAATCCATATATTTGATGGATTTGAAACCATATCATTGCTATCAACAAACTCTTTAAACAAAAGAGTATCAGTTAAAAACGTTTTATTCTTTAAACTAGAAAGTGCTATATTAGTTACATTTCCAGATATAGTTCCACTACTAATAACACTACCACTTGTATAATATACCCCATCTGCAGTTATAGTTGAATTTGATATAGTATTTATCAAATAACTACTATTAGAAGCATTAAAAGAATTCTTTATAATACCATTTGAATTATATACTTCATATATTAAACCATTTACTTTAGTTCCTGTTAAAGTTCCTATATTATAACTATTTGAAACAATCACATTAGAAGTATTATCAGATATACTACTTACTAAACCAGATGAATTTATACCATTAATAGTTCCAACATTATAACTATTAATTAAAGATGATGAAAAGTCCATACTTCCAACTATTCCAGAAGAATTTAAACCACTATATACATAAGATTTATTAATTACATTTTTTATATTTGTATTAACTGCCTTACCAACTATTCCAGAAGACATTTGATTATTATAACTTATTTCATATTTTAAATTAGAAATATTATAAGTAGTCGTCACAAAATCAAAAGTAAGCTCTGTTACTAAAGTAGAACCCAAATCTAATGAAAATCCATTTATTGCACTCACACTATTACCATTTATAGTAAATTCACACGAACTACTGCATGTACCACTAACTTTAGTTGTTATAACATTTTTTGGTGCATCATAATTAATATTTATTTTCTTAGTTCCTTCATTTGAAACCAAATTATCAATACTAACGGATAAATTTGAATACTTAGTATCATTTCCTATTATATATCCTTCACTCATAATATTTTCTATATTCGAATTATTTGAAGAAGAAATTATAGTAGTAGTAGAACCACCATATAACATAGTATTCTTTAAATACAAATCATGAACATTACCCTCTAAATTTGTAAAAAGAGCTATATCACTTGCTGTTTTATTAGTCATATAAAGTCCATATATTGTATAAGAATTCCCATCAAAATCTCCTTTAAATTTATCTAAAGATGAAAATGAATTTAAAGTGCCTATCCTAGTTCCCCTATAATTAACATTATCATAAAAATAATTAGTATAATTCTTAACATAAAATGTACTGTCATTTAGTGTATACATTATCTTCGATGTATCATCATAACTAAATACTCCATCATTCAACACAATATTATTATTAAGTTTAAAATATGTATTAGCATAACTATTAGTTTTAAGCATACTAGCAAAATATGCAAGTTCACTACCATTAGATATTATATATGGATCATCCTTAGTACCAGTACCTTTTCTATATGATTTTGCTATACTACCATCCCACACAGTACTTACATCTATTGACAACCTATTCTTATATCTGGCCAATGTAGGAATTGCTACTATTGCTAATACTACTAACAATAATAATAAACCAAAATAATATATCTTAGGTATTTTCTTCAATCTATCCATAACTTACACCTTCCTATAATACAAATACATTATAACATAATACGACATTTTTTTGTATAATTTTAAACAAAAAAACACAAACGATTAAACATTTGCATTTTTATTTTCTTTTTCAATAATTTTATCAACTTGCGAAATAAACCAAACATCATCAATAGTAATATTACTACTATTTATCTTATCAACTCTTAATATCAGTAATAACTTATTTTCAAGAATTTTTAAATTCTCTGGACTAAGATCTTCCTCAGTCATTTTAATATTATTTAATCTATATTTATTAGCAATAATTCTAGGTATATTTACACTCTCAAACACAGGTATACCAGTAACTATCACATTAGTTGGATTCATAGCAAACTCATCAAATTCCTTACTATGTCTAACTATACTATCATAATCTGTTAATTTAAACACTTTTTGAATAACTAATTTCTTAAGATAATCAAAACTATAATATAAATTCAACAAATCAGATACAGTCAAAGTATTACTTAATATACTCATAACTTTATCCTTAAAATATTCCTCATCATACTTCCTATATAAATCATATAATTCCTTTGCCTTTATAACAGATTCTGCTTTTAGTTTTTTCAAATCATTATCATTCTTAAATTCAAATAAACCAGGTCTTCCACCAAATATTTTCTTATTTAACTTATCTAATTCATTTTCCTTCTTTTCAATTTCATCTAAAACTAATTTTAAACCCTTATACTCCTCTTTTTTATCTCCAGTAGGAATTAATTTCTCATATTCCTCCTTAAAATTCAAAAATAATGGTTCAAACAAAAGATAATTATTAAATTCATCAATATTATCTCGTAATTTTTCCAACGAAAAACAAATTTTCTTCATAGTTTTATTATCACTATAATCAATGCCCTCTGGTATCAAAGACATAAAAGCCATAGTTCTTACCTTATTTCCAGGCATATATTGTTCTATATTAATTACATTCTTCTTAGATAACTCAATAATATCACTAACATTTTCCCTTTTATAAAGATTTAAATCAATATACTGTTCTTGTAATTTTTCTAAACAAGCAGCATAATTAGTAATACCATTTTTCTCCATTACTTCTTTTTGAAGTTCAACTATATAATTAGTAAATTTCTTCTCATTAATTTTTATAAGTTTCCTAAAATTAAGCTCAATATGATGTATTAAATCCGGATTTACCCAATAAATCTGTTCGAATATTTCAGATACCTTACTATAATCTTTTGAAGCACTACGACTCGCCTTTAAATATGAAGTCATATACTCATGTACATAACAAGTATAATCAAAATCATCCCCAGTAAGTAATATACCTACTAACGAAAACTTATCTAAAAATCCGTTTATTATATCATTAAGTGAATCAAAATTAAAAGTATCAAAATTATTTATTTTATATAAAAGTTCATCAAATCCCATCTTTTCTAAATAAGTATTAGTTGGGTTCAACAAAAACTTTACATTATTTAACTCAAGTATTTTCTTTTTTAACTTATCAACATCTTCTCTATTATCTTTTATATCAATTTTTTTACTCTTCGCAACCAAATAATTCCTAGTACTTAACCTATACTCATCATACTTCTTTCTTATTTTTTCTAATTCCTGATTATATTTTCTTTTATTTGTCTTAGTTTTAGTAGGCAAAGTAGAAAGTAAATTCTTTTTTGATTCTATATCTTTTTTTATAAACTCATAAAAATTATTCATTATTTCCACCCGCCTCTTCTATTACACTTTCATCTAAAAACTGAATAAAATTGGTAATATCTTGATACACTTCAACTAACTCTTTTAACGAAAGAGCAGATAAATCAAAATCAACTTTCCTTTTTTCTTTCATAATTACCTCCCATTTATTCTATATCAGAATATCCCTTTGTGTCTTTTATTAGATTTATAGAAACAGATATATCAGATCCAGAAGAATCTGTTTCCAAACTATCAATATCTTGTCCCTCTATCCACAAATATACTCTTACCTTTGTCACACCATCCGGTATCTCAAAGAGTGGATCAGTAAAATCACCCTCTTTTACCGTTTTTTGTAATGCAAAGTAATTTGGGTCTAAATTAGGAGAACCACTAACAGCATTTTTAACGTATATAGGCCCACCAGTTTTTATACAACCATAAGTTGGAAAATACTCACCATCAACCAAATTAACACCATATTGCAAAGCCCTTTCAATTGATAAATTTGTATGATTTGAACTATTTGGTTCATATATTACAGACTCACAATTATTATTACATTTCAAATTCTGTATAACCGTTGGATTTGTATTAGTTGGCATGCTTCCTATCTTCAAAAATCCCAATCTAACAGAATTAAAAAGTCCCCTCATTTCTTCTTTTGCATCATTATCTATCCCAAATTCTGTGCCAGTTTCCAAATACAAATTATCAGGTATAGGTGAACCACTAACATTCTTTAAAAATAAATCAAATGCAATGAAATTATTAAATTCTCTTGATATACTCTCATTTGCAGGTGTTGTAGTAACAAAACCATTTTCCTTTGTTCTATTTCTGTATCTTACACCTGAAGTTGTACATATATGATAATAATTCGAATTAGAATCCAATATACCATTTGTTGAAACAGGAACTAATCCATTACCAGCCCACTGACTAGTATTATTCGGGTATGTAAGTTTAAGTTCTTTAATAAGTTTATCTGCAGATATCTCAACAAATGTATCATAATTTATTGCATCAAGCGATATTGTTAGTCCCCCATTTTTAGAAACCAACATATTAAATGTTTTTACCTTAACATTTAAATTAACAGAAAACCATGCATAAGATGAGAATATAAGCAATATTCCAGATAACAAAATTATCAAAGGAGTAATTTTCAAATTGAATTTCTTTAATAGAAATATATTATTTTTGTTTTCTGATTTTTTAACACTTTTATTCTTATTACTATTCTTTACTATATTTCTTTTTTTATTTGATTTTATTTGCTTATTCACTAATTCACCACCTCATATATATATAAATAAAGGGTAACATTTAACCACATTACCCTTTATTACATATATTTTAGTATTAACCAGTAATGTTAAATATCTGGTTTATATTTTTAAATTAAGGTCCTACTGGAGCTGGATTATCTGTATGTTCACTATTAGTACCAGTTTCTGGTCCATTATAATCTGGATAATCAGATTCTTTGTATCTTTCTTTAGTGAAACCAAAGTTTACAGTAATCTTTTTACCTAATGAAGCGAAATCATAGTTATCTATGTCTTGTCCTTCAATATAAATATATACTCTTAATTTAGTAATACTATTTGGTGCTAAAGTCATAAATTGTGGACGATTTGCACCAGCAATATTTTTCATAGTATCTGTGAAATATGGGAAATCAACTAATTTATAAGTAGATTTATCCTCTGCTTGAGCATAAGTTTTATAATCCACACTATTAGCAACATAACTATTAAACTTAGTTCCATCATAAATATTAACTTGATCAGCTATATCAATTCTTCTGCTTATAGCATAAGTAGGAACTGCTTCAGTTTTTGTTATTGCTGTACATTCTTCAGTACCATAAGATGCTTTGTCCATTACGGTAGTTCCGTCTTCTTTTCTTTGTAAGCATGAAGTTTTATACCAATTCAATGCATTTTGCTCATGTTTTGCATCATTTGGTTCCCAAATTTGAGCATCTCTACAAATACCAGTTACTTGAACTTGTCCTTCACCTGCTTCTTTATCAGCACAAGTAATTCCAGTAATATTAGCTGCTTCAGTAGTATCAGCTTTAACACGTCCTAATTGAACAAATGCAACTCTTACTGAGTTTTCTATACCAGTATTAGCAACACCGCCATCTACACCAGCATTTGCAACTTTAACTGTTGAATTTGTAGTTAAATAGATTGCTTCTTCATTTAAAGGGTTGTTTTCAACATAGTATTCTTGACCTGAAACGTTTTTAACAAACAAGTCAAATGCAACATATCCTTTACCTTCTTTATATTCTGTTCCACCTTCAGCTAATAAAGTATCATAATTATGTACTCTACTAGCAAGAAGTCTATATCCACCTGGTGAAACAGTTAAACTTCCTTTTTCATATAATTTCATTCTTGATGACTCTTCATCCATATCACCTACTGATGACATAGGAATAAGACCTTCGCCTTCACCATCTGCCCATGTATTAGCATTTCCAGCATAAGCGGCTGTATTTTTAGCATCTAATTCATACTTCCAATCAGCACCATCCATTGATAAGAATAATCCTTCTGTTGTAGCTATCTTAACATCAAATTCAGCTACATTAACAGTTTTCATACCAATAAACCATGCATATGTTGAAACAGATAGTAGGATTGCGCATAAAGAACAAAATAACACTAAATTTCTAATCTTTTTGTTTTGCTTTTCACTACGCTTTTTCATTTTTCCTCCTATTAAATTTCTTTATAAACTATTAATTACCTTTTGTAGTTCTTGAATTTACATTAGTTGGTAATTCTGGTCCATGTGGTTCTTGATCATTATAATTAATATCATCACCATAATATCTTTCCTTAGTAAATCCAAATGCAACTGAAATTTGTCTTCCTAATGAAGCAAAATCATAGTTATCAACATCTTGACCTTCTAGGTAAACATAAATTCTTACTTTTGTTACACTGTTTGGCGCTAAAGTAATAAATTGTGGACGATCATTTCCCTCTAAATTCTTCATAGTATCAGTAAAATATGGATAAGCCATTAATTTACCAGTAGCAGCTGTTTCAGATACAGAACCAGCATAACCATTATATTCAGCACCATCATAGTTATCTACTTGGTCTGTTTCAATGATTGTTCCACTTACAGCATATGTAGGATAAGCTGTTCCATCTGTAACAGTTCCACAAGTTCCATTGTAAGATTCTGCTAATGTTAAATTTTCACCAGTTCTCTTCTTACAAGAACTTGTATACCAATTTATGGCATTTTGAACATGCTTTGTATCATTTGGCTCCCAAATTTGTGTATGAACATCATCACATATACCTGTAACATCACCTGCTGTATTACAAGTAATACCTGTGATTGCAGTTTCTGGTTGAGTAGATTTTACACGTCCGATTTGAGCAAACGCAACTCTTACTGAGTTTTCTATACCAGAATTTTCTATATTTGCAGTATCTCCCTCAAGTCCTGCGGCATTAACTTTAACTTCTGATTCAGGAGTTAAATAAATAGCTTCCTCATTTAATACGTTATTTTCTGTATAATATTCATTACCAGATAAATTCTTGATAAATAAATCAAATGCAACGTATCCCTTTGCTTCCTCTGCACCATTGTTTTTAACTTGGCTAGCCATAATTCTATAACCACCAGGTGTAACCGTAAAGCTTCCTTTTTCAAATAGTATCATTCTTGAAGATGTTGTATCTATTTTACCAACTGATGACATTGGTACTAATCCTTCTCCACCCCAACTATTTGTATTACCCTCATAACTAGCTGTTTTATGGTTTGCTTCGTTTATTTCAACTGTATCTGACCAATCCTTACCATTAAGTGATAAAGACAAGCTGTCAATTGCAGCAATCTTTACATCAAAGGCAGTAACATTAACAGTTTTCATACCAATAAACCATGCATAAGTTGAAGCGGTTAAGATTATTGCACAAAGTCCACAAGCAACGATCATTCTTTTAACACGTTTTTCATGTTTTTCATTTCTTTTCTTCATAATCTACCTCTTTCTTTTCTTGTTCATCAATATGTTCAGAATTAAAGCCCATATGAATTTTAAATTCGCCACCTAAGATATTATCTGTACACTCTGGATCATTTCCTTCAATCCACATTACTATTGTATATCTTACAATATCACCCGGTTTAAAGTTTTCTACATAATCACTCACCACTAAATCATCAGATTCAAACGGTACAGTATCTTTTTCAGGTCTACCATTTGAACCTAGTTTAGCATAGGTAACGGCATCACCATTCTTATAAATCCTAATTCGAACTGCTTCATCGACTTGTTTCACAACATCGTCAATGACAACTTCACTCCAATAATCAGATATATCATCGCCTATGTTTTCCACATAAAAAGTATACGCAAGATAATTATCTCCATTATGGGAACCTGCTCCTCGATTGTCAAGGTCCGTTGGAAGCCATTTGTACGAAACATTGTCAAACGATTTAGGAGATAGAGCATATAACTCAGTCCTGTATACTTTATAATTCGGATCATCATAAACAATTAATCCTTTATCGAAGTACAAGTTTTTGTCTAGCGTTATGCTAAAATTTCCACTATTATAAATAATACCTATAACGAAATACAAAATAAGCAATAAAAGTAAGATAAGAAGTAACGCTACACGAAAAAACTTCTTCGCTTTTTTTTCACGTTTAAGTTTCTCAGTGCTTAATTTTATCTTTCCTTCCATACAATACTTACCCCTTTTTCGTCACGCACGATAAGTACATCTACTTACATACTTCTAACTGCGATATCCTTTATAATACAAATATATTATAGCATATAGCCACTTATTGTCAATATGAAAAGACGAAAAATGTCGAAATTTAGGCCTCACCTTTTTCAGCAAATGATTATCATATCATTAAGAGAACCAAATGCTAGTGCTGTAGAAAATGAGGGCTACGGATATATAGTCGCATCTGTTGGAGAACTTGGTGGTAAAGCACCATATACTAGCTACAATGCAAGAAGTAGTTACATAAAAAATAACAAAGAAATAATAAGTGGATTTGTAAAAGCAATAAACAACGGATTAAAATTTGTAAGAGAAAATGATTCCAATACTATCGCAAAATCAATATATAATTTTTTCCCAGACATGTCTTTAAACGAATTAAAAACATCAATAGATAGATATAAAAATCAAGACACATGGAATGAAACAACTAAATTAGAAAAAGATTCATTCGATCATTTACAAGAAATAATGGTACTAGCAGGTGAACTTAAAGAAAAAGTTCCATTTAATGATTTAGTTGATAACACATATAATTAATGAAATTATTAGAATTTAAAAATGTTGGGAAAAATTATCACAATATGGAAGGAGAAATAGAAGCATTAAAAAACATATCATTTACTATAAATGAAGGAGATTTTGTAGCAATTGTAGGTCCTAGTGGATGCGGTAAATCAACCATCTTATCAATTTTAGCAAAATTAGATAACGTTTCTAGCGGGAAAATAATAACTGAAAAAGATCACTTAAAATGTGGTTATATGTTTCAACAAGATACGTTATTTGATTGGTTAAGTATAATGGATAATTGTTTATTAGGTCCTAAAATAAATAAAAATTTAGATGATAAAATAATAAATAAATGTACAGAATTATTAAAAACCTATGATTTATATGAATTTAAAGATAGATATCCACACGAATTATCAGGAGGAATGAAACAAAGAGTTGCACTTATCAGAACACTTATGTTAAACCCAGATATACTTTTACTAGATGAACCATTTTCTGCACTAGATTATCAAAATAGATTACTTATTGCAAATGATGTATATAACATAATAAAAAAAGAAAAGAAAACCACTATAATGGTTACACATGACGTTGGAGAAGCAGTAAGTATGGCAGATATAATTATAGTACTATCAAAAAGACCATCAACTGTAAAAAAAGTATACAAAATTGATTTAGATGACAAAAAAGACCCAATAAGTAACAGATTAAATAAAGATTATAATGTGTATTGCAATAAAATATGGAAGGATTTAGATGTTATACAGTAATGAACATATTAATTTTCTAAAGAAAAAGAAAAAGAAAAAATTCTTAATTGCTATTACACAAATACTTATATTTATAACGTTTATAATCATATGGGAATTATTAGCAAAATATAAAATAATAAATACTTTTTTGGCATCATCACCTTCCTTAATATTTAAAACAATTATAAATTTAGCAAAAGATAATAACTTATTTAACCACATATTAGTTACACTATACGAAACCCTAATTAGTTTTACATTATCAATTATAATTGGTATTATAATTGCTAGTATATTATGGTGGAATAATTTCTTATCTAAAGTATTAGATCCATATCTTACTATTTTAAACAGTTTACCAAAAGTTGCACTAGGCCCTATACTAATCATATGGATAGGTGCAAATGTAAAATCAATTATATTTATGGCACTTCTAATAGCCACAATAATCAGTATTATAACTATTTTAAACGGTTTTAATTCAACTGATCAAAATAAAATAAAACTAATGAAAAGTTTAAATGCTTCTAAATGGCAAATATACAAAATGATAATTCTAAGAGGAAATTTAAATATAATTGTTAGTTCATTAAAAATAAATGTTAGTATGTGCTTAATAGGTATTATAATGGGTGAACTCTTAGTTTCAAAAGAAGGAATAGGATATCTAATTATGTATGGTTCACAAGTATTCAATTTAAATTTAGTTATGACAGGAATAATTTTACTAGCACTTATCTCTTATATTCTATATTTCATAGTTTGTTATATTGAAAAAAAATTAGTTAAAAACTAACTAATTTTTTTTACTCTACAAATACATTCTTTTTTTCTTCAAACCTATCAACATAAAAACTCGTTTGATATTTTTTATTTCTATTTATCATAACATCATCGATTGGAATTAAAGTATAATCCTTAAGTACCACATATTCATACGTAAATGTTAATACCTCATCATAATACTTACTCAATAAATCTATTTTAAAAGTTGCAGTTATTGGTCCATCATCACCACTATATCTAGCTATTTCATAAAATCCCTTATCTGTTTTTAATATTCTGTCATTATAAATACGTAATATTTTTTCACCTTCATAATTACCATTCACCTTATATGTTGTTGCATGAACAGTTCTTTTTTCAGTAAAATGATAATACTCCTCTTGTATTTCATATAAAATATTATCTTTCGCATAAAATTGATTACATCTTAAATCATAATCCCTAGTTAAATTATGTGCTACTGAATATAAAGCATTATCAACCTCTTTAAACTTATAAGTGGCTCTTTCAAACATATCAAAACTATCTTCTATATTATTATCTACATTATCATCATAAATAGTGTATTCCCTACCAGTACTATCATAAAAATATATATCTGCACCATGAGGAATACCTATATTAGTAACTACAATATTACTTGGTATTTCATATACAAACTTATAGCTAAGCTCTCCATTTTTTAGTTTTTCTGGATTATATATATACGCTCTATTATTAGATATAAAAGCATATTCTATAAAATTAGTACTATCACTTAATACTTCTCCACCAATAAATTTTTTATAATCATTTTTATCCTTATTTTTATTTTTCAAAACTTCCTTAACCAAGCCAGAGTTTTTTATATCATTATCTCTATTAGTATTATCAACATCATTACTATTTGCCTTACTAAATAAAATTATCAAAATTGCAACAATCAATAACAATACAGTTACACCACAAATATAATAAATTAATTTCTTATCTTTCATAACACACCTATTAATCAACTTTATCAATATATCCTGTTATTTTATTTGTATACATTTCATCACCTACAGGTTGATACTTATTACCACTATAATCATCAAAAAAGCCATTATATGCCTTATATATTTCACCAGTTTCAGTATTATATACTCTTTCATATCCAAGTATTGCATCACTCTGTTTTTGACTCATTATATCATAAGTTTTATTCCTATTTTCCCAAGCACTCATATATGAATCAAAAGCACTTTGAATAGAAGCACTTAAAGCAAGAGCATTCTTGGTTTGAGCATTCCCATCATCAATAGTTTGTTTTACATAACTATCAGTAAATTCAATTGAATTAATGGATTCAAGCAAAATATCTTTATAATCTATAAATCTATCTTTAACACTTGTTATTGTCATAATATCATACACCATATAATATAATGTATCTACGCCACCTTTGCTATCATTACCAAAATTTACTACTGATGCTAAAAACATTCCCTCTGCTTCCTTAGCATTTTCATTCGTAAATGTCGCTCTTAATACCTTACTATCTAACGCAACACTTTTCATAGACGCAGTTGCTTCAGCTTCATCTATCTTTATAAAATTATTAAACGTAGGAAAATTAATTGACGAAAAACTTGAATCAACACTCTTCACATAACCTGCAATATCATTGAATTTTTTATAAAATCCTTCCGTTGTAGGATTATCAAGAACTACAGCATCACTAAATACTCTATATTGAGGATTATTTCCACTTAATCTATAATAAGATTCCCAAAAACTCTTTGATTCATTACTCTTTAACAATGGTTGCATTTTAATCATCAAAAATATTTGATTTCTACTATCAGTAGGATCAGTTACTCTTATTGCATAATAAATTCCATCTCCCCCTGTTGAAACTTGCCATCCCTTTGGTTTCTTCATAGAAAATACACTAGATTTATAATCTTCAAGTTCTATTTTTTCTAATTCCCTTAATTTTAACTTACCTTCACTATTTGTAACAATAGACGAACCAGTTATAACATCTACTAATTTAAGCATTCCAAATACAAGTAAAACAGTTAACACTGCTGCTACTACAATAAGCAAAGTTTTATTATTCTTCATGCTTTCTTTTCCTGTTTCAGTTATTTCATCTTTTTTCATAAACTCTCCTATTCTTTACTACAATTTATTATAATAAATTTATTTACAGTATTCAATATTGAAAATACATTTTACTGTAAACAAATTTTAATTAATAAAATATTCACTACCATTATCATTATTTATCAAATCAAGTTCCCCATAAGTAAAGAAAACAGCATAACTATAAACCAACTTATCCACATTATAATAATATGTATAATTTGTTCTTTCTTCCAAAAATTTCTCACCATCTTTTAACTTATATTGTTCTTGCATATAAGTATCCTTAAACACTTTTAACCTATTAAGCAATTCATCCTCATTTACCTTACCATCTAAATATTTATAAACTACACTATTAATATTATTATTTTCAAAAAATAACATAATTACCTTATTGGTATTTATCTCACCTATCTTATACATAAACTCTATAAAACCCATAGTTTCAGCTTCATCATAATAATGAACAAAATAATCCCAATTATCACTTAGTTCTATACTAAAATTATTTTTTATATAATCCTTTACCTCCAAAAAATAATCTTCATTTTCATACTTTTTTTGAGATGTTTCAGGAATTTTACCAAGTTTTATACTCACACTTTTTCTATTTATATCTTCCTCCTTCTCTTCTTCTAAATTAATACGATGATTTAATTTTAATATTATTTTACCTCCACTATTATTATTATTATTGTTTAATGTACATCCAGTAAATACAAAACACACAATTATTAGTAAACAAATTATCCTTTTCATACTTAGCCACCTCTTAATATTTTGAGTATATCATACATACAAACATTCAACAACTCTTTCTATTTTATTATTGATTTTAATAAAACAACCAATTCTTCTTTATCAACATTTTGTAATTCTATATCAAAATTCACACCATTATAAATAAACTCAGTAAAATATATATCTTCATATTTAAATATTTTTATTTTAGTATCATTTATTATAGAATAAAAAGCTACATCATCAAAATGATAATCTCTAAACGGTTTATTTTTCCTTGAAAAATTTATATTTATTTCTTTATTATCTTCTCTATTAATATATACTATATTATAACAATTAAACACATTATATTCTTTATCACTCTTATTCTTTCTCCCATAAATAGCATACATAGAAATATCATCATACTTTGACAATAATTCTATATCTTTATAAAATTTATACTCACTTATCCCTTCATTATTTTTATAATCATTGTTATTATAAATTGGAATTGCTATCGCATCAATTTTACTTCCACCCATACTTTTTCTTTCATTTATTATAATATTATCCTTAAAATCATATTTAGCATAATTATTATTCATAAACATAAATAACATAATAGTTAATACAATAATAGAAAAAGATAATCTTAATATTTGCACACAAGAATTTCTTTTTCTATTAGCAATTGCTAAAACTTTATCATGCACCTCATATTTCATTTTTTTATCAATAATTTCATTTATTCTACTTTTCACTTTTACACTCCTCGTATATTTAATTCATTTATAGTTCTATATATATAATGTTTTACATTCGATTCACTTATATTTAAAATACTCGATATCTCTTTTATTGTATATCCTTCATAATAATAAAGATAAATCACTTTAGACACAACTGCCGGTTTTTTACTTATTAATTTCCATACTAAATCAACATCATATTTCATAAAAATACTTTCCTCTAAGTTATAATCTGATGAGACATTATCTATCGTTGATATCTCTTCATTATACAAAAACATATTTTTGATCTTATATTTAAATCTATAAAACCTTTTTATTTTGTTCTTAGCAATACCAACAATATATTTTTTATCATTTACAACATCTATTTTTTTATATACCTCCAAATATGTACTTTGCAATATATCCTTTGCATCCTCTAAATTATAACAATTAAGAACAATGTATTTTAAAATATCTCTATGCGTTTCATTATATAATTTATCAAACTTATCTTGGGTTTTATAATCGATCATTTTAACACCTCATTATAATAGTGCCACAAACAAATAAAAAAGTCCCAAATAAACTTAATATTTATTTAAGACACTATTTTTCTTACATATCTATTCTTTTTATTATAATTACTCATCAATTTTTTCCAGTTATTATCATAAAAATCTTTAATATCACTAGTTATATTTTCCTCATTTTCTATAAGAAAAACATATAATAATGAATATTCATCATAATTACACCATACCAAATTCTTAATAAATTCAAACAACCTATCAACGTCATTCTCATTATTTATATCCAAATTATAAATATTTAGTTTTTTAAACTCCTTATTATCTGATATAAATCTAATTATCTTTAATGTATTTTCTACAATAATCTTTTTCATATTATACTTATAATAATCAATATAATTATTATTTCCCCAATACTTCTTTGATAACAAAAACTCTGGCGCTTTATCCTTTAATATAAGTTCTATATAAACTTCTTTATTACACAAAGCCGCAAAATTCTTTTCAAAAAAATGTATAAACTCCGATAACAAATCAATAAATTGTTCATTAGCATTAAAATACTCTTTTACAGATAACACTGCATTTGTCTTAACAATATTTTCATTCGTTAACATAGATAATGCATTATCTAAACAACCACTATCCAAAAGCTTATATATAAAAACACCATTACTTCTCGTATTTAACGATAATTCCATTATTTCCTTTTTCTTTTCAGTTAATTCCATAACACAAAGCACTCCCTTGTAAATTTATTATAACATAGCAATTCGTATTTTTCAGCATTTAACTAATAATTTAAAATTTAATGGGAAAATTATATTGTGGTGATTTTATGTTTTTTGAAAGAATTTTCGAACTAAGAGAGTTACACGATCTACATCAAAAGGATATTGCCAGCATACTAAAAATAGATCGTAGAACATATTCTGGATGGGAAACCGGCAAAGTAACAATTCCTTTAATACACTTGAATGAATTATGCAATTATTATAAAGTAAGCATGGATTACATAGTTGGCCTAAGCAATAATAAAAACACAATAAAATTTCCAAAAGAATTAAATAAAGCTCTCATAGGAAAAAGAATACTAGATTTAAGAAATAAGTATAAACTAACTCAGAAAGATATTGCATCATTACTTAACACAACAAGTTCAACAATATGTTCTTATGAGAATGGTAATACATTACTACTTACATCTTTTGCATATCAAATATGCATTAAATACAATTTATCAATGGATTTCTTATGTGGAAGAACTAATAACTAATTAGTTCTTTTACTTATAATAAACCCGTCTAAATAATGTTTCATTCTTAATGTCATTATCTAAATATTCTCCCTCTTCATACTCTATTAATAACTCATACAATTTTTTCACTTCATTAAATATTTCATTAGGTAATACAATAGATTTACTCATATACAATATTTTTAATAAATCAGTTAATATTAGTAACCCTTCATTCACCTTATAATCTTTATAAAAGCTCATATTACACCTCTTCCATTTGCTCATATAAAACTATTGAGAATAAAAAATAACTAAACTTTTTAGTTACTTCATTTATCACTAATATTAAATTTCCAACTCACACAGTAACATTATAACACTTAATATAATAATGTCAATTACTTATTAAGTTGAGTTTCCGGATTTTACAATTTTTTTGAAGTTTTAACTTACTTATTTCCAAAGATTTTCTAATTTACACTTTTTATTCCTTATTTTAGAGTTTTTTTCATTTATTATTAATTCACTTTATTTTACAGTAGTAATTTTAATTGTTTATATTTACTTCTTTCTTCTATATCTTGCCATTCCTTTATTCCTGTGCATGCATACTTTAATATTTCTTTTATTCCGTTTGATATTTGTCCATACCATACTAACAAATTATTTTTTAATGATTTACTCGCTTCTATTATTTTTATTACTAATAATTTTTTATTTATTTTTCTGACAATATTCCATTATGTAACTATTCCTTTTAAACTCCTCACTCTTATATTTTATAAATCATACGCTTGCTTCTTTGCCCTAAAATATTCTTCTATTCTCCATCTTGAAAAATATAATCTTACTATTTTGATTAAATCCTTTTTTGAATGTAGTCCTCTATTAGTTAATAATATTAATGGTCTTTTTTCACTTAATCCATATCTATTACCAATTCATACCCTTTTTTATTAGATGGTAATGTTACTTTTGTATGACTTACACTAACTTCATATTAACAGTTATAATCAAATAATAATGTCATTTTTACCTTTCCTTTTCTTTTTATATATACAACTGTATTTATAAATATTATTTTAATTCTCTCATAAAGTAGTATATATTTTATTAATATTTAACATAAACTTTTTACTTTATCTTCATAACTTAATTTACTCATATAAAAACCTCGTTTCTATGTCCAAGAAACGGGGTTCATATCAAAATGATTTACTTTATAATTGATTTTATCAAAGTGATTAACGAATTTTTATCTATATTTCTAGTTTCTATATCAAAATATTTATTATCATAACTAAATGTTACTATATATTCATTACCATATTTACCAATTTTTATTTCTATACCATTTATAAATGATGGCTTCATCTCATCGGTAATATAGTATAAACACCTAGGACGTACTTTTTCAGTTTCTGATGCAAATATATCAACAAGTTCATCATCATTAAAATACATAATAGAATATCCTATCAACATATTATATCTTTCACTAGTAACGTCATTACTTGCATACATCAATCCTGTTCTATTTTCCTCTAAATTATTAGGTATTATCACATCTTTAACAAATGGTAATATCTTTTCAATTTCATTTAAAGAAATTTCCTCATATCTTCCATCAATATCTCCAATAACTTCATCTTTATTTTTTATCTCATTTACAAAAATATTTTGTTTATCTACACCTACTTCCTTATTATTCACAACAAATATTGCACATATTATTATCATAACAAAAGTAGGTATTACATATCTTAAAACACTATTATTTTTCATACTATTTTTCCTTTCTAATTTAAATAAAACTTTATTATATATTTCTTTTTTATTTATTTTTTCATCAAAAATATCCTTAATTGTCTTATTCATTATAATCCCCCTTTAAAAATTCATTCAGTTCTCTTATAGTTCTATACAAATAATGTTTTACATTTGATTCACTTATACCTAGTTCTAAAGAAATTTCCTTAATTGTTAAACCTAGTTTGAAATATAAACAAAATACTTTTGAAATTACCGCTTTCTTTTTCTTTAAATATTTCCACACCAAATCAACATCATATTTCATTATAGTTGCACTCTCAATATCCACATCAGATTTATAATCCACTTCTATTTCCTCTTTACTAAACATTTCTAAAATTTTTCGTTTATAATTATATCTATAATAATCATTAACTTTATTTTTCGAAATTCCCATAATATATGATTTTGATATATTAGGCAATTTTTTATAAACATCTAAATAAATATTTTGAATTATATCTTCTACATCAGATATATTAGAACATTTACAAACTACATATCTTAAAACATCATTATAAGTTTCATCATATATTTTACTGAATTCATCTAAGGTTTTTTGATCGATCATTTTAACACCTCACTAATAAAGTCGTTATATTCAATTAAAAAGTTCCAAACAAATTAATTAAAGCATCAAAAAGATGCTTTAACCTATTTTCACAATATTTAAGTACACACTAGTATCATCACTTGGTGTAACTGTCGTTGTAACAGAAGATTCAAGTCCTAAACTTATTACATCGCCAACTTCAAGTTCTGTAATTACACTTCCGTTAAAACTATTATCTTCATTTGCAGTAAATTCTTTTGTAATAGTTCCACTAGTAATAGGATTTGCATTTTTTAACACTTCCATAGTTATTGTTCCTGTTTGTGCTGCACTACCCTGAAAAAAGTAATCAATTTTATATACTCCTGCTTCTTCAATAATAAGTGCATTTGCAGTTGTTCCTGTTATTCCGGATATAGGCCCTGAGCTAGAAATAGGTATTACACCTAATACATTTTCAGTTAGCGATATTGGAGTAGCGGTACTATCATATTTACTTCCATACACACCTACTTGCGCTGGTCCAGTTGGTCCAGTCGGACCAGTGGCACCCCTAGGTCCAGTTGGACCCACAAATCCCATTGGACCTGCTGGGCCTCTTGGCCCGGTTGGACCCATAATTACCAAATTTTTCGTACACTTATCATCGTTGCTTGGACAACATCTATTATTCATTTTCATTCTCCTTTCATTAATATTTTATGAATATAAACAAAAATGATTTTTACTATTGACTAAGAAGTGCACATTAAATAAATTTACATACTCATAGTATACATCATTTCTGCTTAATCATAAAATATAATAGGTGAAAATATGGAAAAAAAATATAAAATATGTATATATGCAATTTGTAAAAATGAAGAGAAATTTATTGATAGATGGTTTAATTCGGTTAAAGAAGCAGACGAAATTTATGTTCTCGATACCGGTTCTACCGATAATTCTGTAAACAAACTAAAAAAATTAGGAGTAGTTGTTAAAAAACAAAAAATAGAACCATGGAGATTTGATGTTGCAAGGAATATATCTCTAGACATGATTCCAGATGATTACGATATATGTATATGTATAGATTTAGACGAAGTTTTAACACCAGGTTGGAGAAATAAACTAGAAAACATATGGAACAAGAACACTGACAGAATAAAATATATTTATAACTGGAAATTAGATGCTAACGATAAACCATTAGTAAGCTTCTATTATGACAAAATCCATTCTAGAAAAAACTATAAATGGATTTACCCAATTCATGAAATACTAAATTACCAAAAAGAGGAAAAAGAAAATATTATTACCACTGATGAAATAATAGTTAATCATTACCCAGACGAGAAAAAGTCAAGAAATAGTTATTTACCATTATTAGAATTATCAGTTAAGGAAAATCCCACTGATGATAGAAATATGCATTATCTAGGAAGAGAATATATGTTTCATCATGAATGGAATAAATGCATAGATACACTTATTAAACATTTAGATTTGCCCACTGCAACATGGAAAGACGAAAGATGTGCATCTATGAGATATATTTTAAGAAGTTATAAAAGCTTAAAAAGATATAAAGAAGCTAAAATGTGGGGAAATTTAGCAATAAATGAAGCTCCATATCTACGTGATCCATATATGGAAATGGCTATTTTAGAATATGAATTAGGTAATTATAAAGAAGTTATAAAATTGTGTAATACTGCTCTAAAAATTAAAACCCATCCAAAAACATATATAAACGAAATATTTAGTTGGGATATGACAATATATGATTTACTCTCAATTTCACTATTTTACGAAAATAAATTAGAAGAATCACTTAAATATTTAAATATAATATTAGAAAATGAACCACATAATAAAAGAATTATAGATAATAAAAAAATAATTGAAAATATGCTTAAAAGTACAAAAAAACAACAAAAAAAAGAACTTTAACGTTCTCTTTTTACTAATTAAACATTTTCTTCTTAAAGAATACTAATGTCATAAATATTGCTATAGACATAACTGATACTACTACAGAATAATCACTAGCATAAACACCTGTATCTGGAATTGTTTCATAAACATATGTAACTACTAATTCGCCATCTATATATTTACCTTTTTCATTTCCAACTACTTTAGATAATTTATATTTTGCAATTTCCTTAGCTTTTATTTCATAATCAGTACCAACTTGTCCTTTGATTATTTCAGGTTCAATTATTTCTTTATCATTTGAATCAACATATTTAACTTTTACTGTTCCATGTAAAACTGTATAGTAAATATTGATTACATTTGAATCTGTTCCAATTGTTAATTTTTCTGGATTTAATGAGTCAAACTCATAACCAGTAATATCTATTATTTCTTCTTCTGAATTGATTACTGCATCAAATTCTACATCATTAACTTCTTTAGATTGATTTAATACTACATTAGTATCTTTCTCTAAATAATTAACTGTATAACTTAAATCTGTTCTCTTTGTATAGTAAATATTGATTACATTATTTTCTACATCTATTACTAATTTTTCTGGATTTAATGAGTCAAACTCATAACCAGTAATATCTATTATTTCATTTCTTCCATTGATTACTGTTTCAAATTTTACATTGTTAACTTCTTTAGATTGATTTAATACTACATTAGTATCTTTCTCTAAATAATTAACTGTATAACTTAAATCTGTTCTCTTTGTATAGTAAAT
>ERZ857998.477-NODE-477-length-56474-cov-43.543310_pt1 | contig 56474 bp, 51 predicted proteins | sample MGYA00519954_ERZ857998 | MGnify/ENA primary metagenome ERZ857998 (study PRJEB31778, sample SAMEA3449424) | human gut metagenome | biome: human gut; feature: human-associated habitat; material: faeces | place: United Kingdom | collected 2010/2012 ...
TTGATATATAAAGAAAAATAGAAAAAAAGTAGTGTAAAAACTTTACACTAACTAATATAGTAAGGGGGGAAGAAAATGAAAAAATTAAGTAATAAGGTATTAATGGCTATTGCAGCTTTTGCTACAGTAATTGCATCTGTAGTGTCAACTTCAGCATGCTTATGGTATATGTATCAACCAGAAGAGCCAAAAGCTTTAAGAGATGAATAATTAAATAAAGATCGGATTTTTCCGATCTTTATATGGTATAGAAAGAGATGAAGACATGGTGAGTATGAAAAATAACAGATTAAAAGAGATAAATGATATGGTTTCAATAGTAAAATTAGCATCATTATTGTTTACATCTATTATATTTTTTCAATATATACTAAAAGTAAGTGGAGATTTAAGTAATTGGATATATCAGCAACTAATATTTATAGCAACAGCTGGAATATTACTATTTTTATTAGCTATATATTTATTGTGGGCACTTTCATTAGAAGAGAAAATAAATAAAAATAAATATAAAAAGGTTATATTTATAGAAAGTTTATTTTTTATTGCTATATTTTTTTGTGTGGTATTTTTATCTGGAGGCTATGAAAGCGAATATAAATATATATTTCTATTTATAATAACTAGTTCCACAATACAACTTGGGTTAAAAAATGGGATAACAGTTGCTATAATTTCATCAGTTTTAATTTTACTTATGGATATTGTTTGTTTTAGAACTTCAGGGGTTAATAAATATTTTCAAAATGATTTAATATTGTCAGGAATATTTATCTTAACTGCATGGCCATTAGGGTTTTATGTTAAGATTGAAGGAGAACATATTAATAAATTAGAGGAACTTGTGAATAAGGATGGTTTAACTAGAGTTTATAATCATAGATATTTTCATGATACATTAAAAGAGAAAGTAGCATTATCAAAGAAATCTAATAAACCAATTTCTATGATATTTGTTGATATAGATTATTTTAAACATTACAATGATTTAAATGGTCATCAAATGGGAGATGAAGTTCTAAGGACAATTGGGAAAATATTAAAAGATAATTTAAGAGAAAACGATATAGCAGCAAGATATGGTGGAGAAGAATTTGGAATAATTTTACCTGATACAGAGGAAAAAGAAGCTGTACTTATAGCAGATAATATTAGAAAAATCATAGAAACTACTAAATTTGAAGGTGAAGAAAATCAACCTAATGGCCTTTTAACTGTCTCTATGGGTATATCTGTTTACCCTGATAAAGCTAAGGATGATATTACTCTTATAAAAAGTGCAGATGATGCACTATATAGAGCTAAATTCTTTATGAAAAATAGAGTAGAAACATATACATCTATATTGGATGAAATAAGTGCAGATATAGATGAGGGAGATATAGAATTAGTTGCATCTATTAAAACTTTAATTAGTGTAATAAATGCTAAGGATAGATATACATATGGACATTCTGAAAGAGTTGTTCTTTATTGCAGATTATTAGCTGAAAAACTTAATTTAAATGAAGAAGATAAAAAAACTCTTATTTATAGTGCTTACATGCACGATATAGGTAAAATTAACATTTCTAAGGAAATATTAACAAAGAGCATGCCGTTAACTGACGCGGAATGGGAAAGTCTTAAAAAGCATCCAGAGGATGGTATAGAAATAATTAAACCAGTAAAATCTTTAGAAAATGTTATACCAATAATACTACATCATCACGAGAGATATAATGGTTCAGGATATCCATCTAATTTAAAAGGAGAAGAAATTCCTTATTTATCCAGAGTACTTTGTGTAGTAGATAGCTTTGATGCTATGACTTCAAATAGACCATATAATGCAAGAAAAACATATGAGCAAGCAATAGAAGAGATGAGAAAATATAGTGGTGTACAATTTGATCCTGAAATATCAGCAAAGTTTATAGAAGTAATTAATGAAAATAAAAATAGTTTAGATAATCTAATTTAATAAGGCAGGTGAGATCTTTGAGGATAGGTATAATTGGATTAGGTAATATTTGCGAAAAAGCATATTTACCAGTTGTTACATCTTTAGATGACATAGATTTAGTTTTTTGCACTAGAAATATAGATAAGCTTAAGTATTATTCGAAAAAATACAGAGTAAAAGAATATGTAACTTCAGTAGATGAATTAATAAGTAAAAATATAGAAGCAGCATTTATTCATACAGCAACTGAAAGTCATGCAGAAATAATAGAGAAGCTATTAAATAACAATATACATGTTTATGTTGATAAACCTATTAGTTATAACTATGAAGATAGTATTAGATTATCAAAATTAGCCAAGAGTAAAAATAAAATATTTATGGTTGGATTTAATAGAAGATTTGCACCTATGTATGCTAGATTAAAGAATATAGGTTCACCTTCAATAATAAAGTTAGAAAAAAATAGAGTAGATAGCCCTAAAGATCCAGTTGTTTTTGTTTTAGATGATTTTATACATGTACTTGATACAATTAGGTTTTTAGCAAAAGATAAATTAAATATATTAAATGTTTCTGCAAAAAAGAAAAATGGACTACTATACAATTTAGTTGTTACTTTAGGAAATGATAAAACAACTTGTATTGCTATGATGAATAGAGAAAGTGGGGCTAATGAAGAAGTCCTTGAATATTATACTGAAGGTACAAAAGTAATAGTAAAAGATTTAGTTAACGCTAATATATTATCAGATAATACTGAAAAGGTATTAAAATTTAATGACTGGGATACTATTCTCTATAGAAGAGGATTTGAAGTAATAATAAAGGAATTCTTAAGGCTGTAAAGAATAATAATGAAGCTAGTATTAATATAGAAGATTCATTAGAGACACACAAATTATGCTATGAAATATTAACTAAAATAGAAAATTTATAAAGGAGCTGTTGAGACAGCTCCTTAAATTTTTAAATCCTTTTTATTTAATCTTTTATTAGTATAGTCCTTAATAAGCTGATAAGCTACACTGAAAAGAGGAATTCCAATTAGCATACCTATTAACCCTAAAGTACTACCACCTACTAACATAGCAAGCATTACCCATATTGCCGAAAGTCCTACAGAGTTACCTACAACTCTTGGGTAAATGATATTTCCTTCAAACTGTTGTAAGCATAAAATAAATACTACAAACCAGATAGCTTGTATAGGATTTATAATAAGTATTAAGAATACTGCTGGAATTGTACCTATAAATGCTCCGAAAACAGGAATTAAAGCTGTTACTCCTATAAGAACACTTATTAATAATGAATATGGCATTTTAAAAATAGTCATTCCAATAAAACATAAGACACCTAATATAATTGCCTCAATACATTGACCAGTAATAAATTTAGCAAAAGTATTATTTGTAAGTCTACCAACACTTAAAATCTTATCAACAATAGCATTATTTAAGAATGCATATAATATCTTTTTTATTTGATATATTAAAGTTTCTTTGCTAGCTAACATATATATTGTTAATACTAAGGATAATATAAAGTTTATAAATCCACTAGTGATAGAAACTGTAGTGTTTAATATGCTAGTTAATGATGTACTTAGGAAATTAGCAAAGTATTTTAACAGCTCTTGCCATGTATTAATTAAAGTATTATAAATATGTTGTAATATTTCCGTAGAAGATAGATATTTATTTAATAATTTTTCAAAGGATTCCATATATCCAGGTACTGCATCAAGTAGTGTAGAAAGACTAGCAGCTAATTGAGGCACTACAAAAAGAATTAATGCTACAATAAAACCTATTACAGATATAAATGTAACCAAAATAGATAGTGGTCTTTTAAGATTTCTAAGAAAGCTAGATTTTTCTTTATCTAAAAAATTGAAAACTTTATTTTCAAAAAATTTCATAGGTAAATTTAAAACAAAGGCCATAGCAAAAGCTGTTATAAAAGGACTAATAATTCCAAGTATACTTCCTAAAGCTGCTGTTACCCATTTAATATTTAGTAAAAGGAAATAAAGAATAATTAAATATGTTCCAAGTAAAATATTTTCTTTTAATTTTTTATTTATTTCTTTCAAAATCTAATGTCCTCCAATTTGTAAAATTAGTATATTATATTAATTTTAAAACAATAGTAGTAATAAATCTAGATATAAAGTTGAATGAATTGTAAAATAAAAGTAAAATAAAGTATGAAACTATAGTTATAATGGAGATGAATAACATGAGTAAGGTTAAAAATATAAAAACATTATCAAAAACTAAGTACTTATCATTGTATAGTGCAGATTATACAAATAAAAAAGGAAATTTAAAAAATTGGATAATAGCATCAAGAAAAAGTTTAGAAGATATAGAAAATAAATTCTTTAATAATGAAGAAGACAAAATAGATGCAGTTGTAATAATTGCAAAACATGTTGATGAAGATAAATTAGTTGTTATAAGGCAATTTAGAGTACCTATTAATGACTATGTTATAGAATTACCAGCTGGGTTAGTTGATGGAAGTGAAAGCTTTGAAGAAGCTGTAAGAAGAGAACTAAAGGAAGAAACAGGTTTAGATCTTATAGAAATTGATAGAGAGGCAACTAAAGAAAAGGTATATATTTCAGTAGGAATGACAGATGAATCTATAGCATTAGTAAAATGTACTTGTAATGGAGTTGTTTCACAAGAAAATTTAGAAGAAGATGAAGATATAGAAGTAGTAATGCTTAACAAAGAAGAAGCAAAAGAACTTATTAATTCAAATGAAAATATAGATGTAAAAGCTTTATTAGTAATTCAAAACTTCATATTAAGTGATAATTAGAAGTAAGATGTTAAACATATGGCAATTTTGATTTTATGAAAGAAGGCAATATAATAGTCATTAAAAGAATATAAGGTATAAAAAAAGAACTCTTATTTGGAGTTCTTTTTTAGTTATTATCATTCACAAAGTCACTTCATAATTACAATTTTGACTCAGCAGCATTATAATCAGTTAATACTCTTTTGGCTTACTTTTGTGTGGCATTTTAATTCGAAATACTTTTGAGATTTTTCCAATACTATAGAGAATATTGATTAAGTATTATTTGTAGGATGTTGATTTTATGATAAGTTTTCAATATAAGAAAAGTCAATGGAGATGTACATATATTTTTTTATAATCTTACTGTAAAAAATTGACAATAAGAGAAGGGGGTGATATCGTTATATATAATCATGGGCTTTTGTATACATATACAAAAACCACGGTAAATTTAATATAAAGGAGTATTTATTATGAAACAGAAAAAGAAACAAATTTTTAGTTTTTTTCTGGCTTTTGCAGTATTACTGAGTAGTTTGGGCATTCAGAATATTAATGTAAAAGCGGCAGACACAAATGTGGCTAGTGGGAAAAATGTTACTGTTTCTTCCGTGGAAAATCAATTGCCAGGAAATGTTGGAGGCAATGTGGTTGATGGTAATTCTGATACACGTTGGTCTTCTAATGCTATGAAAGGTTCTGGAGCTAATGATAGTACAACACAGACAGCACAATGGTTGACTATTGATTTAGAATCAGAAAGAACTAATGCATCAGAAATCAGAGTAGCATTTTTTATGAAGGTATGGGCAGCAAAGTACCGTATTGAAACGGCTGCAACTGCAGATGCAACAGAATGGACATTAGTAAAGGATATTGAGCAGAGAAATATGGGAAGTCTTCCAGACAATCATATAGATATCTTTGCTGGGACTTATGAATTACAGAGATATGTGAGATTTTACTTTGACAAAGTAAACCCAAGTGCAGGTGGAACAGGAGTATCTATTCGAGAAATTACAATTATGGGAACACCAGTGGTAGAAGAACCAACAAATGTAGCTCTTGGAAAGACTGCAAGAGCATCTTCTGTAGAAAGTGCATTACCAGATAATGTGGCAGGAAATGCTTTCGATGGAAGCGCGGATACACGTTGGTCTTCTAATGCTATGAAAGCTTCAGGTGCTAATGATGACACAGTACAGACACCACAATGGTTGATGGTTGATTTGGAAGCAGAAGCAACAAAGGCAACAGAAATAAGTGTATCATTTTTTAGGAAAGTATGGGCAGCAAAGTATCGCATTGAGACAGCAGCAACTTCAGACGCAACGGAGTGGACTTTAGTAAAAGATATTCCACAAAGAACTAAGGGAAGTCTTTCGGATGATCATGTGGATACGTTTTCTAAAGAATTCACATTGCAAAGGTATGTAAGATTCTACTTTGAAAAAGTAAATCCAGATGCAGGTGGAACAGGAGTATCAGTGAAAAATATTACAATCATGGGTAGGCAGACTGGTGTTATTACACCAGGTACACCACAAGAACCGGAAGATGAATTAGTACCTACTTATTCACGTAATTTTACAGATGGAAATGTTGATGGAGTAGAAATGCTTTATGGAAGTGGAGCAACAATTACAGGTTCATCAAATGGTATGAACTTAACTTATACTAGTACAAGAGCTGGTGTAGTAGACAAAAATATGACTCCAGTGTCAGATGCTATTTATGAAGCAACAATTGTTCCAAATGAAAACGGAGCAAGATTTGGTCTTATTATGAGAGCCACAGATGCTAACCATAAAGTATTAGTGGGTACAGAAAATAGCAATAATAAATGGTTTTGGGAATTCTGGGGCGATAGTGGAAATTCATGGGGAAGTACTGTAACGGGACCAGCCCTTACAGTAGGTAAAGAAACAAAAATTAAAGTAGAATTAGTTGGAAAAAAAGTGACCCTTTGGGTTGATGGTACACAAGTATTTTCACAAACAATGTCGGGAACCCCTCATATGGCAAATGGATACTTTGGATTTGATAAGACCAACAGTGCAGGTAATTATACAATTAAAGAGATGAAGGTGACAGCAATCAATTCTGCCTCTAGTATCTTACATGGTATCAATTCACTTCCAACAATAGGTTTGGACACGACAAAAGTAGAACTTCCAGAAGTAGAAGAAGGTTACAACATTAAGATAATAGGAAGTAATAAAGAACAAGTTATTTCCAATGATGGAGATATTACTTCACACAACATTGGAGACAGAAATGTTAAATTACTTGTAGAAGTGACAAATAATGAAGATGAAGCAGATACAGCAAGAAGAAACTTTGATGTAGTGGTTCCATCGAAAAATAGTAAGTATCCAGAAATATTCAAGACAGTTATAGATGCAAATGAAAAACCAGTAATTATTCCATCTATCCAAGAATGGTATGGATATAATGGTACATTCACATTAAATAGCAATTCTAAAATTATAATTAATGATGTTGCAAATGTAGGCTTAAGATCTGTTGCAGAAAATATGCAGACAGATTTAGAAGAAATCACAGGATTGACTATTCCCATTGTAATAGGTACAGAAGGTGGAAGTAATGATATTTATATTGAATCTTTAAACGAAGATACTTATGGAGTAGGTGATGAAGGTTACTTCATGACAGTAGATGAAGAGGGTATTAAAATTTATGCACATACTTATACAGGATCTTTATACGGTACAATTACAGTAGAACAAATCTTGTGGAGAGATGATGCAAATAAAAATGTTCCATACGGAGTTGTTCGTGATTATCCAGATTACGAAATTCGTGGTGTTATGTTTGACGTAGGACGTATTCCTCATCGTTTACAATATCTACAAGATTATACAAAAATTTTAACATGGTATAAGATGAGTGAGTTCCACCTTCATTTGAATGATGACTTTGAGTACAATAAAGATGGGCTTTCTACAAAAACTAATACAACTTGGTCAGGACTTCATAGATTAGAAAGTGATGTATATCCAAGCTTAACAGCAAAGGATATCTATACAGGAGAAGCCTTTGAATATTTCAATAATGATTATGCAGATCCATTCTATACAAAAGAAGAATATCGTCAATTAGAAGATTTGGCAAATAGCAGAGGTATTGACTTAATTGCAGAGTTTGATACTCCTTCTCATTCAACAGCATATATTGAATATGCAAATGAGAATCCAGATAATATTGAGTGGCTTGGTCCAATCAATACAACAGTAAGTAGTGCTTCAAATAATAGAGAAATGCTTGCATTAGATGTGAATTCATCAAATCAGGTAGAAAAACAACATGCAATTAATGCAAGAAGATTTATTGAAGAATTATATGGAGACTATTTAGGTGGAAGTAATCCAGTATTTAAAAGCGATACAGTACATGTAGGTGCAGATGAATATTGGGATAAGAGTAATCCAGAAGCATTCCGTCAATATATAAACTTCTTATCAGAGCTTATGGCTTCCTATGGAAAAACTGCTCGTATGTGGGGTGCTCAAAAATTATTCCCTGGAACAACAGTAATTGATCCAGCTAATATCGTTATAGATATTTGGGCTACTTATGAAGATGATCCATATGCTCGTTTGGCAGAAGGATACCAAGTTGTAAACGTACCACAACCTTATTTGTACACAACTCCTGGTCGTGATCATAAGGATATGATTGGTGAAGAGTATTTATATAAAAATTGGGATCCAACCATATTTAATGGTGATATTCGTGCAGAAGCAGGAGAACCATTATTATTAGGTGCAAAAGCAGCATTATGGGGAGATGAATTCCGTGAAGGTATTACAGAAGCAGATTTACATGAAAGAATGCTTCGCTCAGCAGCTATGGTTGCAGAAAAGACATGGGGTGGACAGAGTGAAGAAGATAGTTATATAGAATATCAAAAAGCCTTCGAGGACTTAGAAGAAGGTCCTGGAACAAAGATTGCTCATACAATCATTAGCGAATCTGAAGTAGTGGTTGATTATGATTTACAAGAAACAATTAATTCAAATAGTAATATTGTAGTAAAAGATGCAAGTGGAAATGGTTATGATGCAGTAGTTGAAAATGGAAAAATTGTAGATGTAGACGGAACAAAAATGATTAAGTTTGACGGAACTACAAAAATGACTACTCCATTAGAGACCTTAGGTTATCCATATACAGTATCCTTTGATGTAAAAGCATCAGATGGAAATAATAAAGATTCTTTACTATTCTCAGGATATGATGGACAACTTCTTGCAAAAGGTATTTCAAATTCCTTCATGACAGTGAGAAGAAGCTTCTATACACAACCAACAGGATTTGAGCTTCCAACAGATGATACTGCTAATGTAACAATTGTAGGAACTTTCCAAAATACAAAGATTTATGTAGATGGTGTATTAGTTAAAATGCTATATTCTGCAGATGATGGAAATAGCTCAAATTACTGGAGTACATTTGTATTCCCAATGAAGGAAATTGGTTTAAACTTCCATGGATATATGGGAAATATAAAAGCTTATAATAAAGCATTACAACCAGAGATGATTCGTAATGCAGCTGATATGACAGAAATCAATGTTGCCCTTAACACAGAAGCTTATGCAGAGCGATTTGGCGGATCTCCAGCATTGAACTCAGGAGATTTAAAGCGTCATCCAGCATGGAAAGCAACAGATGGTGATAAGAATGATTTAGCATCAACAATTATATCAACAGATCCTAACTCTTATTGGTTAAGTTCAAATAATAATAATGATTACCTGATGGTAGATCTTGATGAAGTTAAGGATATAAGCAAAGTTGTTATTACATGGAATGGAACACAATATGCAACTTCTTTCCGTATTGAGACATCAATAGACGGGAAAAACTGGACAACGGTAGAGACTATTTCTGGAAATACAGCTTCAGAAAATACTATTACATTAGCAACACCAGTAGAGGCGCAATATGTAAAAGTGCAAGGTATTACAAGGAATGCAAACTACTATGGAATTAGAGAAGTAGAAGTTTTTGAAAAGGTGGATAAATCTCCACTTAAGGCAGAAATTGCTGATGTGAAAACAGTAATTGTAAGAGATAAGCTTGAAACAAGCGAAATGCAACAAGCAAAAGAATTAATGAGAGCTCTTATAACTGCAGAAAAAATGTTAAATAATCCATTTACTACAACACAAATAGCAGCTGTAGAAAAATCGAAATTGGCATCAGCTTTATCAGTATACAATAATGCTAAAGAACAACCAGAAGTTGTTGATAAAACAGTATTGAGATTAGTTATAGATTATGCTGAAGAAGTAAAAGCAGGGGGAGCACTTGAAAATGTTGTTCCATCAGTAGTTACTGAATTTGAAGCTGCATTACAAGAAGCAAAAGCTATTTTAGCTGATGCAAATGCTACAGAAGTTCAAATAGATTTAGCTGAAAAAAGACTAATTAATGTAATTCATATGTTAGAGTTTAAGAAGGGTGACAAGGCAGAGCTTGCAAAATTAGTTGAAATAATTAATGCTTTAGAAGAAAACAAATATACAGTTTCAACGTGGGCAGCATTACAAGCTGAACTTGCAAAAGCTAATGCAGTAATAGCAGATGAAAATGCAATGGAAGCAGAAGTAACTAAAGCTTACGAAGATTTAAATAAAGAATTCTCTAATTTAGAAATGGTAGTATCTACTGATAAAGCTAAGCTTCAACAACTAGTAACAGAATTAGAAGGTAAAGATACATCTAAATTTACTTCAGGTACTGTTGCTAAATTAAATTCAGAATTAGCTAATGCTAAGGCTGTATTAGAAAATAAAGAAGCTACTCAAGAAGAAGTAGATAAAGCAGTAGAAGGTTTAGAGTTAGCTCTAAATAATTTAGAATTAGCACAAGCTAACGATAATGAAAAACCAGTAGAAAATCCTGTTAATAAAGATGATAATAAAGATCCAGGGGATGTGAATAATCCAGAGGATATTGAAAATTCACCTACAACAGGAGATACATCATATGTATTTTTATATGTTGGATTTATGATAATGGCATGTGTAGCACTTTATATTTTAAAAAAGAAAAATAGATATCAAAATCAATAGCTATGAATGATACTAACTAGAAGGAGAACTCCAAATGAGGAGTTCTTCTTTTTTGATATACAAGATTTACAATGATACAAAATCTGGTTTTAGAAGATATTTTTTAAGTTCTATAAAATATCTTAAATATCTAAAATATGAAGCTATAACCTATAAATTTATCTTTATAGGATAAAATAATAGCAATATAAAATTAGAGGTAAGAAAATGAATACAGGATATTATTTTGAAAACTTTGGAATGGATGAAGATATTGTTGAAAAGGTTAGAAAAGAGCTTGTTTATATTAAAGATAGAGGAAGCTTTATAGGTGCAAATAATAATAAAATATATTTTGAAGTATATAAAGTGAAAAATGAAAAAGGAAGAATAGTTATTTCTCATGGATTTACAGAATGCATAGAAAAGTATATGGAAATAATATATTATTTTACAAGAGAAGGTTATTCTGTTTTCATTATGGAGCATAGAGGTCATGGAAGATCAGGATGCTTAGGGAAAAATAATACTCAAATACACGTTGAAGATTTTAATTATTATGTTGATGATATGAAGTTATTTATAGATAAAGAAGTATTAAAAAACAAAAATAAAAACTTATTTTTATTTTCTCATTCTATGGGAGGAGCAATAGGGATAATGTTTCTTGAAAAGTATCCTGAATATTTTAGAAAAGCTATATTATCTTCACCTATGTTACAAATAGCAATAGGAAAGGTACCAGGATTTTTGGCTAGAACTTTAGCTAAATATGAATTACTAATTGGCAATGAAGATAAATTTATTCTTGGTAATATGCCTTATGATAGTACATATAATTTCTTTTTAGCATCTACCTCAAACGAAAGCCGTTATACATATTATTATAGAGAAATACTTGGAAATAGTAAGCTGCAACGAGGCGGAGGCTCATACAGATGGTTATATGAATCTCTAAAGGCTATTAAAAACATATTAAGAAGAAAAAACATAAATAAAATAAATGCAGAAGTAATTTTATTTCAAAGTGGAAGAGATGACTTAGTTGGGGAAAGAGGAATAAGAAAGTTTATAAAAAGATGTAATAAAGCAAAGCTAATTAAATTTAATAATGCAAAACATGAAATATACTTAGAGAATAATGATATACTAGAAAAATATCTAGATATAATATTTCAATTCTTAGAAAAATAAATATAATTATAGAAGGACTTTAAATTTACAAGCTTCAATTAGAAATATATTTTCTTCTTTATTTTTCTGTTAACAACTTTAATAATATTTAAGTATTATAATATAGATATGATAAGGGAGGGTTAAAATTGGAAGAAATACTAAAGCTTAAAAATAAATCTGGTAACATAGTTAATGCTAGATATAAAATTTTAGATTTAAATAATATTGATGAAATAATTGAATTACAAGAAATAATTATAAATGGGTTAGAAGATAAGCAATTATATGCCCCAACAAAAAGAGAAGAATTTATATATTATTTTAAAAATGGCGGTAAAATAATTGGATATGTAGATGAAGAAGATACTTTAATTGCTATGGCTGTATATGTGAAAAAAGGATATGAAAAAGGAAACTATGGCTACGATTTAGGCTTAGAAGGAGACTTATTACTTAAGGTTGCACAAGTTGAATCTACAATTGTTAGAAGCGATTATAGAGGAAATGGTCTTCAAAGAATATTATGTAAAAAAATAGAGGATATAGCTAAAGAAGATAAAATAAAGATATTAACATCAACAGCATCACCATATAATAAGTATAGTGTGGATACATTTAAAAAACTAGGATATGAAATTAAAAAAGATAAGATTAAATATGGTGGATTAAGAAGATATGTTTTAGCCAAAGAACTATAAAGGGTGCTATGGCACAATGTAAATTGAATAATGAAAATATAAAATATATTTATTTTGTTGAAAACCCTCTGTTGAAAAAGCAGAGGGTTTTTTATAAATTGATTTCCTTTAGTATAAAAGGATATATAAAATGAAATAAAAATAAGGAATGTAAAGCTAAAATAAGATATTAATATATAATTGCTTATTATCTACTATAACAAATAAAAAAATAGTTGATTAATTCTTAGTAATTTAGTATGATATAATCAATTCAGAGTGAAATAATAAGATTTAATTGAAATAAATAATATTTATAATAAGGAGATGTAAATAAATGAACGATGTTTTATTAAATATAAATGGACTAAAAACTGCTGTAGAAGGTAAGGAAATATTAAAAGGTTTAGATTTAAAGATTAATAAAGGTGAAATACACGTAATTATGGGACCAAATGGAGCGGGTAAATCTACTTTAGCTAATACTTTAATGGCTCATCCTAAGTACAAAAGAGTTTCAGGAGAAATTACTTTTGAAGGTGAAGATATTACAGAACTTAAGACAGATGAAAGAGCTAAGAAGGGATTATTTTTATCCTTCCAAAGCCCAGAAGAAGTTCCAGGAATAACAGTTGAAAACTTTATTAGAAGTGCAAAAATTGCAAAAGAAGGTCAACTTATTAAATACCTTAAATTTGATAAGGATTTAAAGAACAATATGAAGGATTTAAAGATGAATCCTGAATATGCAAAGAGATATTTAAATGTAGGATTCTCAGGTGGAGAAAAGAAGAAAAATGAAATACTACAAATGCTTATGTTAAATCCTAAATTAGCTATATTAGATGAAACAGATTCAGGCTTAGACGTAGATGCTATTAGAATAGTATCTGAAGGTATTAAGATGTTTGCTAATGAAGAAAATGGAGTATTAATAATAACTCATAATAATAAGATTCTTGAAGGATTAAATCCTGACTACGTTCATGTTTTAGTTAATGGAAAGATAGTTAAAACTGGAGATGCTAGTTTAGCAGAAGAAATACAAGAAAATGGATATGAAGCTTTTAAAGCAGAAGCTATGTAAGAGGGAGGTGACTTACTTTGGAAATTAAAAAGAAGACTTACGTTGAAGATGTAGAAAGAGGAATTTACGACGTAAAAAATGAAGATAAATTTGAATTTAAGGCAGATAAAGGTTTAACAAAAGAAATAGTAGAGACTATTTCTAAAGAAAAAGATGAACCAGAATGGATGAGAGAATTTAGATTAAAATCTCTTGATATATATAATGAAATTAAGTTACCAACTTGGGGACCATCCTTAGATGAATTAGACATGGATAATATAGTTACATATGTTAGACCAAAGTCTAAGTTAAATGGTAATTGGGAAGAGGTTCCTGAAGACATCAAAAAGACTTTTGATTTTTTAGGAATTCCAGAAGCTGAAAAGAAATCTTTAGCAGGTGTAGGAGCACAATATGATTCAGAAGTTGTTTACCATAGTATAAAAGAAGACTTAGTAAAACAAGGTGTAGTTTATACTGATATGGAAACTGCTGTTAGAGAATACGAAGATATAGTTAAGAAGTATTTTATGAAATGTGTAGCTCCAAGTGATCATAAATTTGCAGCTCTACATGGAGCAGTTTGGTCAGGAGGATCATTTGTTTATGTACCTAAGGGAGTACATGTAGATATACCACTACAATCATATTTTAGATTAAATTCCCCAGGGGCAGGACAATTTGAACATACACTAATAATAGTAGAAGAAGGAGCAAGCTTACACTTTATAGAAGGATGTTCAGCACCTAAGTATAATGTTACTAATTTACATGCTGGATGTGTTGAATTATTTGTAAAAGAAGGAGCAACTTTAAGATACAGTACTATAGAAAACTGGTCTAAGAATATGCTTAACCTAAATACTAAGAGAGCAATAGTTGAAAAGAATGGTAGAATTGAATGGGTATCAGGTTCATTTGGTTCAAGAATTTCTATGCTATATCCAATGAGTATATTAAAAGGAGAAGGAGCAAGAGCAGAATTTACTGGAGTATCATTTGCTGGTAAGGGACAAAATTTAGATACTGGAGCAAAAATAATTCATGCAGCACCAAATACTTCCTCAACAATTAACTCAAAATCAATTTCTAAAAGTGGAGGAACTGCAACTTATAGAGGTGTAGTTAAAGTAAATGCAAATGCATATAATTCTAAATCAGTAGTATCCTGTGAATCATTGATGTTAGATAATATTTCTAAGTCAGACACTATTCCAGTTATAGATTTGATGAATGATGATGTTGAAATAGGACATGAAGCAAAAATCGGTAAGATTAGTGATGATGCTATATTCTACTTAATGAGTAGAGGTATTTCTGAAGAAGAAGCTAAGGCCATGATAGTAAGAGGCTTCGTAGAACCTATATCAAAGGAATTACCATTAGAATACGCAGTAGAAATGAATAATTTAATTAAGCTTGAATTAGAAGGGAGCATAGGATAATGAATAATAGTATAAGTTTTAATAATATTAACAAGACTCCTGTAAGAACTAAAAGCTGGTTAAAGGTTAATGATGTAACATTAAAAGATTATGAAGCTCCTGAAATTGGAGACTTCAATAATTATAAAGTAACTGGTAATGGTTTTGAAGGCGTTACAATAGAAGAATTAAAAAAAGGAAAAGTAGTTCCATTAAATAAAAAATTTCTTTATGGAGCTTCAGAAGAATTAGTTAATCAAGGAGAATTTGATTTTAATAAAGGCTTCCTTATTAATATAGATAAAAGAGCAAAGATCGAAGAACCAATAATTTTAGAATTTAATATGGATAAGGAAAATAGCACTTTAGTTGATAATATTATAGTAGTTGCAGAAGAAGATTCAGAAGCAAAGATTATTATTAAATATAACTCAATAGATGATGTTAGTGGATATCATAATGGAGTATGTAAAATTTTCAGTAAGAATAGCAGTAAGATACAAGTAGTTAAAGTAAATTTATTAAACAATAATACTGTAAATGTAGATTCTAATCTTGCAGATATAAATAGTTATGGTAATGTTGATTTTGTTTCAATAGATTTAGGTGGAAAAGTTAGTGTTACAAACTATCATGGAGATTTAATTGAAGATAGTGCAGAATCTAATTTAAGCTCAATTTATCTTGGTGGAGATAAAAAGATAATAGATATGAACTATGTAGTTACTCATAGAGGAATAAGAAGTAAGTCTCAAATTACTACAAGAGGTGCATTAAAGGGTGAAGCAAATAAAATCTTTAGAGGAACTATTGATTTTAAAAGAGGAGCATCTAAAAGTAAAGGAGCAGAAGATGAATATTGCATGATATTATCTCCAAAGGCAAAAGCAAAAGCTATGCCATTGCTACTTTGTGATGAAGATGATGTATCTGGAGAACATGCTGCAGCTTCAGGTAAGATAGATGAAAATAAGCTATTCTATTTAATGAGCAGAGGTTTAGATTATAATGATGCTAGAAGAGTAATAATTGAAGGTGCCTTTAATCCAATAATTGATAAAGTAGAAGATGAGGCAACAAGAAATGAAACTTTAGTAGCAATAAAGGAATGTTTAGATAATGAATAATAGAGATTTTTTAAAGGAATTTCCTACTTTAAATAAAGAAAAGAACGGAAAAAGAATAGCATATTTAGATAGTGCAGCAACAACACAAAAACCTAAAGTAGTTATCGATGCCATTAAAGATTATTATGAGAATATAAATGCAAACCCTCATAGAGGGGCTTATGAACTAAGTGTTCTTGCAACAGAAGCTTATGATGAAGCTAGGGAAAAAGTAAGAAAGTTTATAAATGCAGAGCATTTTGAAGAAATAATTTTCACTAAAAATGCTACAGAAGCTTTTAATTTGCTTGCTCTTTCATATGGAATGAATTTTATAAATGAAGGCGATGAAATTGTAATTTCAATTGCAGAGCATCATTCTAACTTAATTCCTTGGCAAAATGTAGCTAAAGCAAAAGGTGCAGTTTTAAAATATATGTATACTGATGAAAATGGTGAATTAACAGAAGAAGAAGTTCATTCAAAAATTACAGATAAAACAAAGATTGTTAGTATAACACATGTATCTAATGCTTTAGGAACAATAAATCCTGTAAAAGAAATAGCAGAATATGCACACTCTAAAGGAGCTGTAGTAATAGTTGATGGAGCACAAAGCGTTCCACATATGAAGGTTGATGTAAGAGATATAAATGCAGATTTCTTAGTTATTGCAGGGCATAAACTTTTAGCACCTATGGGAATTGGAGCTTTATATGGTAAGAGAGAATTACTAGAAAAAATGCCTCCTGTATTATTGGGAGGAGATATGGTAGAATATGTATATGAGCAAGAAACTACCTATAATGTTTTACCATATAAGTTTGAAGCAGGAACACAAAATGTTGAGGCTGCTGTAGGGTTATCAAAGGCAATAGATTATTTAAATGAAATAGGCATGGATAATGTTGAGAAGATAGAAAAAGAACTAATGTCTTATGCTATAGAAGAAATAAGTAAATTAGAATATGTTAATATATATGGCCCAAAAGATATTGAAAAAAGAGGTGGAGTTTTATCCTTTGAAATTAAAGGGGTTCATCCACATGATGTAGCTTCAATCTTTGATACCTTTGGAGTTTGTATAAGAGCTGGAAATCATTGCGCACAACCTCTTATGAGATATATGGGAATAAATGCAACTTCTAGAGCAAGTATTTATTTATATAATACTAAAGAAGATATCGATAGGTTAGTGGAAGCAATTAAAAAAACATATGATATGTTTTCAAAATGGAGGTAGTTTTAATGGATTTAAATGAAATTTATACAACTCTTATAATGGAGCATAGTGCATCAAAACACAATAGAAGAAAATTAGATCATGCAGATTTATGTGAAAAAGGACATAACCCAAGCTGTGGTGATGAAATAACTTTAGAAATTAAGCTAAAGGGAGATATAATAGAAGATTTAGCATTTTCAGGCCAAGGATGTGCTATTTCTCAAGCGTCAACTTCAATGATGATAGATCTAATTAAGGGAAGAAGTAAAGAAGAAGCTTTAAAATTAGTAGAAACTTTTATTGGAATGATAAAAAGAGAAATAGATGATGAGGATGAGCTAGAAGCATTAGAAGATGCAATAGTTCTTAAAAATATATCAAATATGCCAGCAAGAGTAAAATGTGCAGTTTTAGCATGGCATACATTAAAAGAAGCTATTGAAAAAGATAATAAATAATAATTTATTACAAAAAAATCATTTTATAACTTTAAAATGATTTTTTTGTTTATATTTATAGTATTACCTTGTTATAAAGAGATACAGTTAATTAAATATATATATATGAAAATAATTTCTAATATTGAGAAAATTCAGGAACTAGATAAAAAATACAAATTTGATACAATAATATAAACTATGATAAAATTATAGCATTACACTAAAAAATAAGGAGAAATGAGTAAATGGAAGGAAGTCCCGGGAGTAGTTTTATTTTAATTTTAATTTTAATTGTTATTAATGCATTTTTTGCATCAGCAGAAATGGCCATAGTGTCATTAAACAAAACCAAAATAAATATGTTAGCTGAAGAAGGAAATAAGAAAGCAAAATTGTTAAAGAACGTATTAAAGGATCCAAATAACTTTTTATCAACTATACAAGTTGGAATAACTTTTGCAGGATTCTTTGCATCAGCATCAGCAGCAACATCAATATCATATGGTTTTGCAAACTTTTTAAAAGGTGTTAATATTCCTTATGCAGAAAGTATTGCACTAGTTTTGACAACAATTGCTATATCTTATATAACATTAGTTTTAGGAGAGCTAGTTCCAAAGAGAATAGCACTTCAAAAATCAGAAAAATTAGCAATGTCAGCTATAAAGCCTATAATATTTATTTCTAAAGTGACCAAGCCTTTTGTATGGTTCTTATCATTTTCAACTAATGTTATTTTGAAAATATGTAGAGTGAATACTGAAGGAATAGAAGAACAAATTTCAAGAGAAGAAATTAGAAGTTTAATAGAAATGGGTGAAGAAAATGGTGCTATCAATCAATCAGAAAGAGAAATGATTGATGGAATTATAGAGTTTGATGATACAACAGCTAAAAAAATAATGACGCCTAGAACAGAAACATTTTTATTAGATGTTAATGATAGTATAAGAGACTGCATTAAAGACATTTTAGATGAGAACTTTTCAAGAATACCTGTTTATGAAAATGAAATAGACAATATTATAGGAATATTGCATATGAAGGATTTATTTGCAAGTATAGTTGAAAAGGGAATAGATAATGTTGAAATTAGGGATTTATTAATAGAACCATGTTTCTTTATTGAGACTAAGAATATTGATGATTTATTTAAAGAATTAAAAGAGAAAAAATCTTATATTGCAATATTAATTGATGAATATGGTGGTTTTTCAGGAATAGTTACAATGGAAGATATCATAGAAGAAGTTATGGGGGAAATCCTAGACGAATACGATGATAATTTAGATGTAGAAAAAATAGATGATTATAACTATATAGTAAGTGGATTAATGACACTTGATGATATAAATAATTATTTAGATATTGAATTAGAATCTGAAGTAGCAGATACTATAGCAGGTTTATTTATTGAAAAGCTTGGAGAAATACCAACTTCAACAAAGGATTGTGAAATAAAATTTGATAATCTTAAATTAAAGCTATTAAAATTAGATGATAAAAGAATTGATAGAATTCAAATAATAATAGATCATAATATTCAACAAGAAGCTGTTTGTGATGAAGATAATGATAAATAAAAAAATTAAATAAAAGTATGTATAAACTCCTCTATGTTTCTAAAAATAACATAGAGGAGTGTTTTTATTATGAAAGAAAAAGTTTTAAAGGAATTAAATTCAGAGCTAGAAGGAGTAATAATGGGAGAAAATCAAATTATAAAACTTCTAGAAAAAGCAAAAGATTATAAAGTAATAGAATTATTAGATAATACTTTAAAGATAGCAGAAAAAAATAAATTTGCTATCATTGAAGAAATAAAAAGCTTAGGAGGAAAACCCACACATGATGAAGGGACTTGGGGCAAAATTGTAGAAGTATTTAGTAGTATTAAGGAAATGAATATTGATACAGATAAAGAAATATTACAAACAGGAATTAAAGGTACAGAAATGGGCTTTAAAGCTATTTTAGATTTTCTTATAAAGGAAGCTGATTTAAATGAAAGCTTTAAGAAGAAATTGATAACAATTTCAGATGAATATAGCTCTAATATAAAGGATATGCAAGAATACTTAATACAGCTAAACTAACTTAAAGAACAAAATATGCATAAATTTATTCAATAAAAGCAAAATAAAAACATTATAATAAAGGAGTGTATATTAATGAATGAAAAAATAATGGCCTTTAATGACGAAAATGGAAATAGAATTGAATATGCAATATTAGAGCAAAAATTAATTTGTGGTAAAGAATACGTTGCAATGGCACCTGTAAAGGATAAATCACATATCGAAATTTATAAAATAAACTTTGATAAAAATTGGAATGAAACTTTAAGCGAAGTAGATTCAGAAACTGAAATTAATATGTTTAAGCAAGTTTCATCTTTAAAATTCTAAATACAAGCATAAATTAACTAATAATGAAAGGAACGTCAAAATAGATGTTCCTTTTAAATTTATTCCAATGAAAAAAGAAATTATTACCTTTAGTGTTAAGAGAAGAAATATAATTCTAGTTTGGCTTGGTGTCTGTGATGGAAAAGCTAGCATTATATTTCTTTCTCCATTACATTCACAAATAAATTTACCCTGAATAATATAAAGTAAAATAAGTTTAGGAGTAAAGTTTTGATGAATAATTATAACTTAATAATGAAGTTACAAGCAAAAATGCAGGATCCTAGATTTTCAGAAAGATTTAATAGGATAGTATCAGAATTTAATAGCATTCCTGGAGTTCAACAAGAAGTAATGAGAATAGCACAAATAGAAGATGAAAGAAAAAGAGAAAAAGCATTATCTAGACTTCCTGATAGAGTTAAAAACTTAGTTAGAGAAGTTTATTCCTTACTTAATGATTAAATTATAATATATTAAATATTAACAAAAGTAAGATTAATAGCATATATTGTGTATTATAACAATATACAAGGAGATAAAAAAGATGGGAACTAATTGTGGATATAATGCCGAAAATTTTGAAGAAATTTTAAGCAGACTTGGCAATGATGAGGCTGAATTAACATCAAATGATAGTTTTGTTGATTCAGAAAATGGATTAGGTAATTTTAATTTTTCTGATTTAGAATCACTAAATTTTGAAGATTTAGATTCTAGCTGTAATAATGGAAGTAGAAGTAATTCAAACGACATAGACACTGCAAATTTAGGTTCAGACAATAACAGTAATTGTTCTTGTGGAGTTCTTAGTGCTAGAGAATGTTATGAAAAAGGATTAAGAGAAGGCTTAGAACAAGGCTTTATAAGAGGATTTTCTAGAGGAAAGCAACAAGGCAGAGAAGCAGGGCTAAGAGAAGGTTTTAATTCTGGACTTGAAAGAGGCTTAAGTAGATCAGAGGAATTAGCTAGAGCTGCTTATGAAAAAGGCTTTAGATGTGGATACCAAAAAGGCTTTAGATGCGGATATCAAAAAGGTTATAAAGAAGGATATAGTGCTGGACTTGAAAGAGGTACAAGAGAAGGTTTTAATAATGGCTTTAGAACAGGTTATAATAGGGCTTTAAGAGACGTAATTAGAGCAGTGAATAATTTAGCTTGTAATGCCTACAATGTAAGTACTGCATCAAATGAAAATGGAAATTCAAATTCATGTTGGAGAAATTGCAGATAATATTTAACATCTTAATTCACACAAGGTATATTATAATACTAAAGGGTTACTAATTATTATAGTAATCCTTTAATTAATTATAAATAATTTTTATTAATAAATACTGATTATTTATAATTGTGTTTATCTGAATATACATATAAAATATATATATAATAAAATATAAGTAAGGAGGTAAGCCCATGAATAATGTAACAGTAGCATTTTTAATTACATTATTTGCTGGACTTGCTACAGGGATTGGAAGTTTAATAGCTTTTTTAGCTAAAAGCACAAATAAAAAGTTCCTATCTGTTAGTTTAGGATTTTCAGCAGGTGTAATGATATATGTTTCAATGGTTGAAATATTTGTTAAAGCAAAAGATTCATTAATATTAGCTAGAGGCGAAAAAATAGGTAGTTGGCTCACAGTAATTGCTTTTTTTGTAGGAATGTTTTTAATAGCATTAATAGATAAAGTTGTTCCAAGTGGAGAAAATCCACATGAAGTTAAATTACTTCCTTCAGAAGAGGATGAAGAGGAAAGAAATAAAAAAGGTTTATTAAGAACAGGTTTATTTACTGCTTTAGCTATAGCAATTCATAATTTTCCAGAAGGTCTAGCTACATTTGTATCTGCTTTAAGTGATATGAAGATAGCAATTCCAATAGCAGTGGCAATAGCAATACACAACATTCCAGAGGGGATATCTGTGTCGGTTCCTATATATTATGCTACAGGAGATAAAAAGAAAGCCTTTATGTATTCTTTTTTATCAGGTATGGCAGAGCCTATAGGTGCAATAGTTGGTTATTTTCTCTTAAGAAATTTCTTTAGTGATTTATCCTTTGGAATAATATTTGCAATGGTTGCAGGTATAATGGTATTTATATCTTTAGATGAGTTGTTACCAGCAGCAAAGGAATATGGAGAACACCATCTATCAATATATGGATTAATATTAGGAATGATAGTAATGGCAGTAAGTTTATTATTATTCATTTAAGAAATAATGAAAAATTATTGTAAATATAACTTATTTGTAAAATTTTTTTCTATAAATAATTAATAAATGATGAATTTTAATAAAAAGATAAAAAACATATATAAAATAAATTATAATAAAAAAGAAAATAAATTTAGAAGTGAGGTTTGAAATGAAGTTAAATTGGAATAGTAAATATACAACTATAGCAGTATATTCTTTTTTAGTAGCAGTCTCAGTAATTTTATTTTATTTAGCAATATCACAAGTATCTATATTTACTGACAAGTTAAATTCAATATTTGTTATATTACAACCTTTTATTATTGGTTTTTCAATAGCTTATATAATTAATTTTCTTTTGAATTTTTATGAAAATAAGTTTTTTAAAGCGAAATATATGAAAAAGTTAAAATTTAAGTCTACTAAAGGGCTATCAATTTTACTTGCATATATAACTGCCTTTTTAATAGTTGGAATGGTAGTAAGATTTTTATTACCACAGGTAATTGATAGTATTGTTGGATTAGTTAATGACATACCAAATTATATAACAAATACTACAGATTTTGTTAATAATATTATTAAAGATTTACATATAGAAGAGCAATATTCAAAAGTTCTTTTGGATACTTTTAATGATTCTGTAAATCACATTATTAAATTTGTTACTAATTTAATACCAGCTTTAGGAGGCTTTTTAGCAAAAATTGCCTCAAGTATATGGAATGTAATATTAGGTATTATAATATCAGTATATTTACTAATTGATAAAGAAAAGTTATGTGCATTAAGCAAAAAGATTACTTTTGCTTTTTTCAATGAGAGATATGCTAATAATTTAATCAACTTAATTCATAAAAGCAACTATACCTTTGGAAGATTTTTAATAGGTAAAATAATAGATTCGTTAATTATAGGAGTATTAACATTTATTATATTAACTATATTTAAGATGCCTTATACTGTACTTGTATCAGTAATAGTTGGTATAACAAATATTATTCCATTCTTTGGACCATTTATAGGGGCAATACCATCATTTATAATTATACTATTTGTTTCTCCTATTCAAGCCTTATGGTTCTTATTAATAATATTATTTATTCAACAATTAGATGGAAATCTTATTGGACCAAAAATATTAGGAGATACTATTGGTATATCAGCCTTTTGGATCTTATTCTCAATTTTAGTTGCAGGTAAGGTATTAGGTATAGTAGGAATGATTATTGGAGTTCCTCTATTTGCAATATTCTATTCTATAGTAAAAGTATTTGTAGAAGGAAGATTAGAAAAAAAAGGACTTAAAACAGAAACCAAGGATTATATGAATTAATAAAAAAATTATAATTAACATAATTTAAAAATCTCAATACTATGATTTTCTAATAAAAGAAAATTTATATTGGGATTTTTTTGTATGGATTTATTAAAAAAAACTTACATTTTGGGAAAAAATATAAAAAATGTTAATTATATATTGACGTAATGTTGGCTCAATACGATAGTATATAAATATATAATAATATAAAAATCTATTTTAGTTGTAAGGAGGAGTATGGATAAGTATAGAGAAATTGCAAAAGAAATGATATCAGAATTGAATAGAGTTATTTTGGGAAAGGAATCATTTATATTTGAAGTTGTAGCAGCTGTATTAGCAAATGGTCATATATTATTAGAGGATATACCTGGTGTTGGCAAAACAACCTTAGCAATAGCTGTTTCAAAATTAATGGGACTTCAATGTAATAGAGTTCAGTTTACACCAGATGTACTTCCATCAGATTTAACTGGATTTTCTATATATAGTAGAGAAACAGAAAAATTTGTTTATCAGCCTGGAGCTGTATTTTGTAATCTTCTTTTAGCAGATGAGATTAATAGAACATCTCCAAAGACACAATCTGCACTTTTAGAGGTTATGGAAGAAATGCAGGTTACAGTTGATGGAATAACTAGAAACCTTACATTACCATTTTTAGTTATTGCAACACAGAATCCATTAGGAACAGTAGGAACTCAGCCTTTACCACCTGCACAGATGGATCGTTTTATTGTATGTATGACAATGGGGTATCCTGATTTTGAAAATGAGATGTTAATGGCAAAAGAGATAGATGGAGGAAAACGGACAGAAGGATTAAAGGCAATTGCAGATGCAGAAGTATTGGTTAATATGCAAAAAGAAGTAGAAAAGGTTTTTGTAAATGATACTATATATGAATATATTGTAAGACTAATTACCGAAACGAGAAAGAGTCAGTATCTTAGTATTGGGGTAAGTCCAAGAGGCACTATTTCCCTTGTAAAGATTTCAAAAGCAGTTGCATGGTTAAAGGGAAATGATTTTGTATCCCCTTCTGATGTATATGATTTATTCCCTGCAGTAGCAAGACATAGAATTCAGATTAGTGCAAAAGCTAGAATTGATGGAATTGATAAAGAGGAAATTATACAAGGAATTTTAAATAATATAAAAATGCCCTCATTTAAAAGGAAGTGATTAAATGAGAAAAATAATATATTATAGTTTTCTTATACTTACATTTTATTTAGCAGGAACACATAAATTAAAGGTACTGAATTTATTAGTTTTTTCAGAGCTAATTTTATTTATTATACTTTATTTAACAACTAGGTATTTTATAAGGAGGATAGATGCAAAAGTTGAATTACATAATGGGCAAATAAAGAAAGGAAATACAATAAAAGGTAAAATACTAGTAACAAATGAAGGATATCTTCCTATTACACGCTTTAGTATAAAGATAGAATACTTTCATAATAAAGTATCTAAAACTGCAGTAAAAAAGATAAATGGATATGTTTCTGCAAGAAGTAAAACTCAAGTGGAATTCCAAATGAAGTCTGAATTTTGTGGAATAGTAAATCTAAGAATTAAAGAAATAAAAACATATGATTATTTATCACTATTCAAAAAGAAGAAAAAAGGAAATAGTCATACAGAGATTTTAGTATTCCCATGTGGATATAAGCTTAAAGCTGAAATTGAAAGTAATAATTATATATATTTTCCATTAGAAGATGGAGGATATTCAGAAACCTTAGTGAATCAACCTCCTGAAATATTATGGATTGATAAATATAAGGAAGGTGATTCTCTGCGTGATATACATTGGAAATTAACTGCTAGAAATAATGAGGTATTAAGTAAAAAGTATTCTTCTAATACAGAAAATAGGATTACATTTTTTATAGATTTAAGAAAAGAAAGAGATGTAAGTATAGAGAAAAAAGATATTTTTTATGAATTATGCTCAGCTATTTCTCTTGGTTTAATTGAAAATAAAATATCACACTTAGTAAGATGGTACGATATTAAAAAATCTAGTATTGTAGAGACATTAGTAAGAACAGAAGAAGATTATTTAAATATGATACAAGAATTAATGGTAAAAGTAGATATATATGAGGAAAAAACTGATGATAAACTTTTGAATAAAGTATATTCATATGAAAGTTATTTTGAAACTGTTATATCTTTAAATTTAGAATTTAAATTATCCTTAAATGAGAGTTTGCTTATGCAGTTTTCTGAAGAAAATTATATAGAGGAAATAGAAAGAAGGTGTCTAACTGTTTAAGTTTATAAGAAAAAAGCAAACTAAAGATAATGTAGGTATTAATTTTGAAGTAATGGATTTTACAGCAAATAAAGAAAATAGAAATATATTATCAGAGATAATACTATTTCTTAGCTATGTTTCTGGAGTTATTGGAATACTTTATAGTATATCCTTTAGTCCATTTTTAAACTTTAAGAAAACAATGATTTACATTCTTTCAGTAGGTATCTGTATTATTATTTATGTTTTATATAATAATAAAAAAATGAAGAGCATATGGATAATTTTTAGTTTATTATTACTATTTAATATAAACTTTTTCTTGGAACAGTGGAAAAATATATTTACTTTAGTATTTTCTGATATAATGCAGCTTAAGAAGTTTGATATTACAGAGACAGTATTAATATTTTCCTTTTTAGTATCTCTTATTATATATTGGCTTACCTTCAAAAAAGGAAAGGGTTGGTTAATATATTTAGTTTCAATAGCTGTTATAATAGTTGGACCAATCATAGGTAATCCACCTGATATTATTCAAGTATGTTTATTTGTATTTTTTCATATAGGAACTGCTATTACAGGTAATATGAAAGTAAGTAAGAAAAATAAGGATAAGATTAAGCCAGAACTTATTAATAATGCTGGAATAAGTGCTTTGCTTACAGCAATTTTATTTATTTTAGCTTTATTATTTACTTATAGAATAACTGGTAAAACTATGAACTTTTTTTATTCATTACCTGTGAAATTAGAAGAGGAAATTAAAGATATTGCAATAATAAATAAATCTAACTCTTCAAGTCAGGGAAGAGTAAGCAGAGGGAACAATAATGCAAAAGGAATAAAAAAGTTAGAAGTAGTTGTATCAGAAAAGCCAGAAGAGATAATATATCTAAAAAATTTTATTGGTATAAACTATTTAAATAACAAGTGGGAAAAGGATAATGAATTAAATTATTCATTAGATAAAATTAAAGGTGATAATGGAAATAAAATATATAATAGTAATCTTACAAATTATTTTGATAAGCAATTTTTTTTAGTTCAAAGTAATGAGTTTGAAAATAATCAAGAAGTAAATTTATATTCTACTATATGGCTAAGAGTAAAGCATCTTACTTCAGAGAATTTAGGGCACTATATTCCTTATATTTCTAAATCTCAGCGTCTTGGACAAAAAGAATATACATTTTTAACATATAGTAATGATAAATTTTTAAATGCTATAAAAGATATAGAAAGTGAATCTTTTACATGGTTTAAAAACACAAACCAAACAGAATATTCTTATATTAAAGATAGATATCTAAATGTAGAAAAAGAAAGATTTCCAAAGCTTTTTAATTTATGTCAGGAAAATTATGTTGATGGAACTGATAATATTACAGAATTTATAAAAAGTACCTTATGGTCAAAAGCAGCATATACATTATCTCCTGGTATAATGCCCTTTAATAAAGAAATACCTGAGTACTTTTTATTTGAAGGTGGAAAAGGTTATTGTGTACATTTTGCAACTACTGCAACCTTAATGTATCGTATGTATGGAATACCTGCTAGATATGTTACAGGATATATAGCAAGACCATCTGAATTTAAAGAAGAATCTGGTGGAATATATACAGCAACACTTACAGATAGAGAAGCACATGCATGGGTAGAAATCTATACAAAGGATTATGGATGGGAGAGAGTAGAAGTAACACCATCTATAAATGAAGTTATTGCTGAAACAAATGAAGAAAAGGAGGTTATAGCTAAAGAAATTACTAATAACATAAGTGAAAATATTAAGGAAGAAAAAGAAATTGAAAGAATTCCAGAGGAAATAAATAATAATAAAGCAGATAATTCTGATAATAAATGGGAATTAGTGTTAAAGGTGATAAAGGGTTTAGGAATAAGTACAGTAGTTTTAATTTCTATAATTGCTCTTTGTTATATTGTTATACTTAGAAGGAAAAAAATAATAAGAAAATATAAAAAGTCTTATTCAGATGTTTTAGTTACAAAGATTGTAGAAGTTCTTCATTTTGGAGGATATATAAAAGATTACACAGGGATGGAACCAGAATTTCCTAAGGTAATTTCTAGTATAGTACCAAAGCTTACTAATGAAGATGCAGAAAAAATAATGAAATATGCATTTCAAGAGGCCTTTGGTAATAGCCATGTCTCACCTAAAAAAACAAAAGAAACATTAAAGGCTTATAAAAATTCCTGCAGCTTTGTTTATGAGAGTCTTCCTATATGGAAGAAAGGATACTTTAAATATATAAAAGCATATTGGTAAAAATGTAGAATGTAAAATGTAAAATGTAGAATTATTGATGTAATTCGAAACGAATTACTGAAAATATATGTTTTAGAAACTCCTAGAGGAGTTTCTTCTTTACTTTACATCATTCACAATTATAAATTAAGTAAGAAACTCCTTTTGGAGGTTCTTACTTAATTATTCATTATTAATTATTCATTTTTCACTGTGCGAAGCACATCTCTACCAGCTTCCTGATGAGCCACCGCCACCTGAAGAACCGCCACCGAAGCCACCAAAGCCACCACCGCCATCAGAGGAACCACCACCGAAGCCGCCATAACCGCCAAAACCGCCACGGCCACCTCCACCATGTCTATTACCTCCAGATAAGATGAGAGCTTTAATAATAAATCTAATGATTCTACCGCGATTAAATATAATGTCAATTAATAGAAGTATACCCAATAGACCAAGAGAGCTAAATTCAAAAATACTGCTATTATCATTATTATTATCATTATTTGGAATAGTTATGTTTAATGATTTTTCTAAAGAAACATCATATTCCTCTGCAATTAAATCACTAAAAGCACTGTAACTATCAACTATACCTGTTCCATAATCATTGGTTTTGAATTTTTCCTTAGCTAAGGACTCCATAACTCTATTACTTAATGCATCAGGAATTGCACCTTCTAAGCCCCTACCAACCTCAACTCTCCAGTTTCTGTCATTGATTGCAATTAATACTAATAAACCATTATCCTTATCTTTTTGTCCAATTCCCCAAGTTCTAAAGAGATTTAAAGCATAATTTTCAATGGGTCTTCCATTAGTACTATCTATTATAACAGTAACAGCTTGAGCTCCAGTTTTATCTTCTAATTCCTTCCCAATGGATATTATTCTCTCTTTTTCTTCTTGAGTTAATATGCCAACATAATCATTTACGTATTTATAATCAGTAGGAGATGGATAATTGGTTTCAGCAGAAGCAATTAGAGAAAAACTTACTAATAAAAAAAGAGAAGATAAGAGAAGTACCTTTAATTTTGAAAATACTTTCATATTTACCTAGTAAAATCTACTGATGGCACTTCACTAGCATTATCATTTGCTTTGTAAAGTGGTTTAGCTTCAAAACCAAAAATTGAAGCTACTATGTTTGTAGGAAATCTTCTCAATTTAGTGTTATAGATAGTTGCAGCAGTATTATAGTCTTGCCTAGCAACAGCTATTCTATTTTCAGTTCCTTCTAATTGTATACTTAAATCTTTAAAATTTTCATTTGATTTTAAGTCAGGATATCTTTCAACAACTACTAATAATCTAGATAAAGCATTTGATAATTCACTATCAGCATTAGCTTGTTCTGTAATATTAGAAGCTCCAGATAGCTTACTTCTTGCATTTGCAATATCAGTAAATATATCTTTTTCTTGAGTTGCATATCCTTTAACTGTATTAACTAAGTTAGGTATTAAGTCAGATCTTCTTTGAAGTTGAGTATCTATATCTGAAGATGCTTTATCAACTTGTTGTTCTAATCCAACTAAACCATTGTAACTAGAGATAATAGGAAAGGCTATTATAGCAATAATTACAACTACAGTTATTAATATCTTTAATCCATTTTTCATAAAAACACCCCTTTCTATATATTACTATTATAACATACATAAATAGTATATGGAGAAGAAGGGCCTCTTATTAAGAATTCTTTACTAAAAAAATCAATTCATATTAATATGCAAATAATAATTATAAGTTCTAAGAATTTCGATATATTTGTTAAGTTTTTTATATGGTAGTAAATTACATATAAATTTATAATAAATGTGTAAACGAAATCAATTAAATTATATTTATGAGAGATGGAGGGTTAATATGAAAAAAGTTAAAAAATTACTTACAATGGCAATGGCTACAGTAATGGTAACAGCTTCATTAGTAGGCTGTGGGGGAAAAGAGTCTGGAAATACTTCAAAGGGAGACAAGGTAAAAGTTGGGGTATGCTTATATAAATTTGATGATACTTATATTTCAACAGTTCGTCAAAACTTAGAAAAAATTCAAAGTGAAAATTCAGATAAAGTTGAATTTACTTTTTATGATGGAAAAGGTGACCAAGCTACTCAAAATGATAGTATAGATACATTATTACAAAAGGATGTAGATTTATTATTAGTTAATTTAGTTGATACAGGTGCTGCACCAACTGTAATAGATAAGATTAAAGCAGCTAAAAAGCCAGTAGTATTATTTAATAGAGAACCAGCAGCTACTGCAATAAAGGCATATGATAAAGCTATATTTGTTGGAACTAATGCAAAAGAAGCTGGAGTTATGCAAGGAAAAATTCTTACAAATTTATGGAATAAAGATTCAAAAGCTATAGATAAGAATGGAGACGGAGTTTTACAATACGTTATGTTAAAGGGTGAACCTGATAATCCAGAAGCAGTTGCAAGAACTCAATTCTCAGTTTCTACTTTAAATGATAATAAAATTAAAACAGAAGAATTAGCACTTCAAGTTTGTAACTGGGATCAAGCTTTAGCTCAAAATGCAACTGAAGCATGGTTCTCAAAATTTGGTGACAAGATTGAAGCTGTAATAGCTAATAACGATGGTATGGCACAAGGTGCTATAGCAGCATTACAAGCTCAAGGATATAACAATGGTGATAAAGCAAAAACTATTCCAGTAGTAGGTGTTGATGCTACAGCAGCAGCTCAAGATTTAATAGCTAAAGGCTTTATGACAGGATCAGTTTTACAAGATGCTAAAGGAATGGCTAAGGCATTATATGATACAGGAATGAACTTAGCAGCTGGTAAGACTGCTATAGATGGAACTTCATATAAATTTGATGATAGTGGAGTTGCAGTACGTATTCCATATCAAGAATATACTAAATAAAAAAGTAGATTAATTGTTGCAGAATATAAAATAAATATATTTTCAGATTGGAGCTGCTTAGACAGCTCCTTTAATAAATAATTGAAAAGTGGTGAATAAGATATGGCAGATACAAAATATGTTCTTGAAATGATAGATATTTGTAAGGAGTTTCCAGGCGTCAAAGCATTAGATAATGTTCAATTGAAAGTAAGGCCAGGAACTGTACATGCTTTAATGGGAGAAAATGGAGCGGGAAAATCTACGTTAATGAAATGTTTATTTGGGGTTTATATTGAAGATAACGGAGAGATATTTATAGAAGGGGAAAAAAGTAAATTTTCTAATCCAAAGCAAGCAATGGATAACGGAGTTGCAATGGTTCACCAAGAGTTAAATCAAGTCTTACAAAGAAATGTTATGGATAATATATGGCTTGGGAGATACCCTGGAAAATCTGGCATAGTAAATGAAAAGAATATGTATGATGAAACAAAAAAAATCTTAGATGAATTAGATATAGATATTGATCCAAGAATAAAGATGGCTAAACTTTCTGTATCTCAAAGACAAATGGTTGAGATAGCAAAGGCAGTTTCATATAATGCTAAAATATTAGTTTTGGATGAGCCTACATCTTCATTAACAAATGAAGAAGTAAATCATTTATTTAAAATTATAAATAAATTAAGAGACAAGGGCTGCGGTATTATATATATTTCTCATAAGATGGAAGAGATTCTTCAAATTTCTGATGATGTAACAATTATGCGTGATGGTAAGTGGATAGATACAATTCCAGCAAAGGATCTTACAACTGATAAGATTATAAAGTTAATGGTTGGACGTGATTTAACTAATAGATTTCCACCTAAGACAAATAAACCTGAAGATATAATATTAGAAGTTAAAAATTTAACTGGTGCTTATCAACCTTCAATTAAAGAAGTATCCTTTGAATTAAGAAAGGGAGAAATTCTTGGTATTGCAGGATTAGTAGGTTCAAAGAGAACTGAATTGTTAGAAACAATATTTGGAATAGCTAAACATAGTGAAGGGGAATTAATACTTAATGGTAAAAAGGTAGAAAATAGTGATTCTCGTAAAGCAATAAAAAATGGCTTTGCTTTATTAACAGAAGAACGTAGAGCAACAGGTGTGTTTGGACAGCTTGATATTAAGTTTAATACTATGATTGCTAATATAGATAGATATAGCAAATATGGTGTGTTAGACAATAAGAAGATGACAGAGGATACTAAATGGACAATAGATAGTATGAAGGTTAAGACTCCAAGTCAAAAAACATTAATTAGAAGCTTATCAGGAGGAAATCAGCAAAAGGTAATTATAGGAAGATGGCTTTTAACTAACCCAGAAATATTATTATTAGATGAGCCAACAAGAGGAATAGATGTTGGTGCTAAATATGAAATATATCAACTTATTATAGATCTAGCAAATAAGGGAAAAGGGGTTATAGTTGTATCATCTGAAATGCCAGAGCTATTAGGAATTTGCGATAGAATACTAGTAATGTCAAATGGTAAAGTAGCTGGAATTGGTGATGCAGATAAATTAACACAAGAAGATATTATGACTATGGCTGCTAAATATATTTAGGATAGAGGTGGAACCTATGGATAAAGTTAAATTTAATAAAGAATCATTACAAAATTTCTTACTTAATTATGCATTATATATAGTTTTGTTTATAATGATAATTTTCTTTGTTATAAAGGAACCAGGCTTCCTTTCATTAAAGAATTTTACTAATATTTTAAGTCAAGCATCAACCCGTGGTATCTTAGCACTTGGGGTTGCAGGATTAATAGTTCTTCAAGGAACTGACCTTTCAGCAGGACGTATTTTAGGATTTACAGCTATTGTATCAGCATCATTACTACAATCAACAACATATGCTGCTAGAATGTATCCTAACTTAAAAGCATTACCTTTGATAGTACCAATGTTTTTAGCTATATTAATAGGTGGAATATTTGGAGCAATTAATGGATTTGGGGTTGCAAAATTAAAAGTACATGCATTTATTATAACTCTGGGAACTCAACTTATAGCTTATGGTGCATCTTGCTTGTATATTGATAGGCCACCACTAGGAGCACAACCTGTTGCTAACTTAGATGAAAGATACACAGCCTTTGTTAATGGATATTTAAGATTAGGAAGTATAGAAATTCCATACTTAGTATTTTATCTTGCAATTGTTGCAGCTATTATGTGGTTTGTATGGAATAAAACAAAGCTTGGAAAGAATATGTTTGCAATTGGGGGAAATCCAGAAGCAGCAGCTGTTTCAGGTGTTAACTTAGTTAAGAATATAATGTTCATATTTATAATATCAGGAGTACTTTATGGACTTGCTGGATTTTTAGAAGCTGCTAGAGCAGGTTCAACTACAACTAGTACTGGTTTTAACTATGAATTAGATGCAATTTCTGCTTGTGTAGTTGGTGGTGTTTCATTTACTGGAGGTATTGGAACAATTCCTGGAGTTTTATTAGGAACAGTATTACTTCAAGTAATAAACTATGGACTAAACTTCATAGGTGTAAATGCATACTGGCAATATATAATTAGAGGGTTGATAATTATAGTTGCAGTTTCATTAGATGTAAGAAAATATATAGCAAAGAAATAATAAAGGAAAGTATTGTTATGGAAAGTGAAGATATAAAGACAAAGAAGGAAGAAATGCCTAAAAAGTCTATGAGAGACACACTTTATGGAAATCTAGATGTATCAGTAAAAACTATGGACAAGATTATAGTAGTATTATTTATTTTAATTTTCTTGTCATTGATAATTGGGATATTAGTATAAAATAAAAAATACTTTAGGAATAACTTTCATAATTACCAATAAAATCAGTAATTATTATATTAAGTGTATAAGGAGATAATATTATATGCCTGCTATTTAAAGCTTATTAGAAGTAGCAAGGAATATGATATTTATCTCCTTTTTTGTATTTAAATATTTATGAAAATGTTTAAAGAAGTATGATATAATAAATTTTAATAATAAGTATTTATAATACATAAATTATAAAAGTAATTCTATATTATTTATAGGAGGTATTTATGGGGTTATACAAGTTAATGATTGTAGATGATGAAGAGGAAATTAGACTTGGAGTAATTAAGAAGATTAATTGGGAAGAAAATGGCTTTTTAGTTGTAGGAGATGCAGAAAATGGACAAGAAGCCTTAGAATTAGCGGAAAAACTTCATCCAGATGTAATAATGACAGATATAAAGATGCCCTTTATGGATGGTTTGGAGCTTGGTAAAAAAGTAGTTGATTTAATGCCATCAACTAAAATAATTATTTTTTCAGGTTCAGATGATTTAGAATATGCACATCAAGCAATTAAAATAAATGTAGTAGAATATGTTTTAAAGCCTATTAATTCTATTGAGCTTATAGAGGTATTAAAAAGATTAAAAGAAACATTAGATAAAGAATATAATGATAAGAGAAATATGGAAGTCCTTGAAAAGCACTATTTAGAAAGCATACCAGTAATAAGAGAACAATTATTAATAGGTGCTTTAGAAGGTAGAGTTACTAAAGAACAATGGAAAGAAAATGAAAAAAAGCTAGGGCTAGATTTTATAAATAAATATTTAAGTATAGCCTTAATAAATATTGATGATTTAATTAGAAAAGAAGAAAATAGATTAGTTTTAATATCCCTTAAGAATATTGTAGATGATACTTTGAAAAGTTATTGTAATTTTATTAGCTTTCCTTATTTAGATAAAATAGCAATTTTATTATCTTTTAATGAAAAGGATAACATGATTAATGTTATAAAAGGACTGAATGAAGTGTGTAAGATTTTTGAATGTGTATTTAGCAGTTCAATATCTATTGGAATAGGAAGAATATATCAGGATATTAATGAAATAAGATTTTCTTATAGAACAGCACAAAGTGCATTAGCTTATAGACCAATAGTAGGAATTGGAAAGTCTATTTTTATTGATGATGTTGAACCAGATAATTCTATACAACTTCAATTTGAAGATCAAGAAGAAATTAAATTTTTAAATTCAATTAAGCTTTCAAGCGAAGAAGAAATAGAAATAGAAGTGGAAAATATATTCAAAAAGATAGAAGAATCCAGAGTATCAATAGAGAAGTATAGAATATATTTAATGGAGGTTCTTATATCAATAGTTAAGTTACTACAAAGTTATAATATAGAAGTTAATAAGATTTTTGGAGAGGAATTTAACTTTTACACTTATTTAGATGGATTTAATTCAATTGGAGAAATTAAAAAATGGTTTGTAAAGAAATCTATATTATTAAATGAAATAATTAAGAAGGAAAGAGTTAATTCATCTAAAATATTAGTCGAAAAAGCTAAGGAATATATAAAAAATAATTACAATGATGATGAATTATCTGTAGAAAAGCTATGCTTAAATTTACATGTAAGTCCAACATACTTTTCTACTATATTTAAAAAAGAAACAGATATGAGTTTTGTAAGCTATCTTACAGATATAAGGCTTGAAGAAGCTATAAAATTATTAAATACAACAGATGATAAAACATATGTAATAGCAACAAAAGTTGGATATCAGGAAGCAAATTATTTTAGTTACGTATTTAAGAAAAAATTTGGAATATCACCATCTAGATATAGAAAGAACTGAGAAAATTATTATGTTTAAATTTATTAAGGATAAAGTTAATAATTATTATAAGAAGGCCAGCATTAAATATATAATTTCAATCTCATTTACTATAGTTGCTGTTATTGGAATGATAGTAGTGGGAGGAGCATTATATTTAAGATTTTCTAACTCTACTGAAGAAATGGTTTCAAAGAATAACCAAACAATTATTGAGCAAGTTAATTTAAATTTAGATAGCTATTTAAGGAATATGATGAAAATTTCTGACACCATTTATTATAGGGCAATTAAGAAGACTGATATGTCAGTAGAGAATATAGAAAAGGAAATGGACTTAATATATGAAGCCAATAAAGATAATTTAATAAGTATAACTTTATTTTCTGAATTTGGTGAAATAATAGAGTCTTATCCACTTCAACAGCTGAAAAAAAACATAGATCCTAGAATTAATGATTGGTTTAAAAATGCAAAAAATAGAAAAGAAAATTTACATTTTTCAACTCCTCATGTTCAAAATTTATTTTATGATCCTGACTATAAATATACATGGGTAGTTTCATTAAGTAGAGCAGTTGAGATAACAAATAAAAGGAAAATAAGCAGTGGTGTGCTTTTAGTAGATATGAACTTCAGTGGAATAGAGCAAATTTGTAAAAATGTTGAAGTAAGTAAAAATGGATATGTATATCTTATAGATAGAGATGGGGAGATAATTTATCATCCTAGGCAACAGTTAATTTATTCAAATTTAACAACTGAAAATAATAAGGAAGCAGCTAAATATGAAGATGGTAATCATATAGAAAAATTTGAAGGAAGTAATAGATTAGTTACAGTTAAAACAGTTGGATATACAGGTTGGAAGTTAGTTGCTATATCACCAATGTCTGATGTTACTGCAGGTTATTATGAATTTAGAGTTTTTGCAATATTTATTATGATTTTTGCAATATTTACGTTAATATCAATTAATATGTTTGTGTCATCAAGAATAGCTAATCCTATAAAAGATTTAGAAAAGGCTGTTAAAGAATTTGAAAATGGTGTTGAAAATTTAAATATATCTGAAAGTGGTTCTTATGAAATTCAGCATTTAACTAAAGCAATAAAATCAATGGTAAATCAGATGAATTTACTTATGAAAAATATAATGGTAGAGCAGGAGTCAAAAAGAAAGAGTGAATTAAATGCATTACAAGCACAAATTAATCCACATTTTCTTTATAATACTTTAGACTCAATAATTTGGATGATAGAAAATGAAAATTATGATGGGGCAATAGTTATGGTTACTGCTTTAGCTAGATTTTTTAGAATAAGTTTAAGTAAGGGTAAAAATATAATTACAGTAAAAGATGAATTAGAACATGCTAGAAATTATTTAACTATACAAAGCATAAGATATAAAAATAAATTTACTTATAGTATAGAAGCAGATGAGGATACTTTAAATTTAACTAGTATTAAATTAATAATTCAACCACTTATAGAAAATGCTATATATCATGGCATGGAATACATGAATGGTGATGGAGATATATTAGTAAAATCCTATAAAAAGGGTGAAGATTTGTATATAGATATAATTGATAATGGATTAGGAATGCCTCAGGAAGTAGCAGACAAGCTTTTAACTGAAAAAAGTAATAATATTCAAAAGAAAGGATCTGGAATAGGATTAAATAATGTACATCAGAGGATTAAGCTATATTTTGGAAGTGATTATGGCTTAGAGATTTATAGTGAACCAGATGAAGGAACAACAATTAGAATTCATATGCCATCTGTAGAATTTAATAGTATTAAGGAGGATAAGTAATGAGAATAAAGAAAAAAATAGTTTTATTTATTTTATTTTTATCTGTATTAGTATCCTCACTAATATTAATTAAAGAAGGTTGGAAAAAAGAAGTTTTAGTTTATGATATTGCTGTAATAATTAGAGGAAAAAATACTGAAGAATGGAGTGTAATGAAGGCTGGAATGAATCAAGCATCTTCAGAAATGAATGTGAATCTTAGAGTTATATCTTTACTTGATGAAAATAATGTTGAGGAACAAAAGGAGTATTTACAAAGGCAAATAGATTCAGGAACAGATGCCATAATTATATCTCCTGCAGATTACACAGATTTAGTAGATTTAATAGAAAGCATTAATAAAAAAATACCAATAGTGTTATTTGAATCTAAAATAGACACAAAAGAAAATATACCTTATATATCTTGTGATAATTATAAATTAGGTCAAGAATTAGCAGAAGAGGTAGTAAGGAATGGAAATACTAGAAATCATATTATAATTGCTAAGAGTAACTATAAATATAGTAGTTTAAATGAGAGATACAGTGGATTTATAGATGAAATAAATAAAGGTAAGAACACCTATGAAGTAATGGAAATGCCAATAGATGATTCAAAGCTATATAGTAAAATTAAAAATATATTATTAGATAATAAATCACAAGTTTTAGTAGCCTTTGAACCAAATGTTTTAGAAACTATTGGGAAAGTTAAGAAAAATGCACTTAGCAATACTAATGTAAAATCTGATATTGAACTATATGGAATAGGAAGAACAAGTGCCATAATTTCTTTAATAGAAGAAAAAATAATAGATGGAATTGAAATACAAAATGAGTTTAATGTTGGATATTTAAGCGTAAAAACTGCTGTATATAGAATAAAAAATAAAGAGTTAGATAATAAAATTAATATTGAATCCACTTTGATAAATAGTGGAAATATGTACTCTAAGGAAAATCAAAAAATCTTATTTCCAATTGTTAGATAATGATTTTATACTTAATAGAATAATTTAAGAAAATCTATAAAAAAGTTTTATAGTAAGGATTTATTAATGGGAGGGTATTTTGATAAAGTGTAAGAAGATTTTCAATATGCTTAGTTTAATAATTATTTCTACTTTAGTAGTTGGGTGTGCTAAAGATGGAAAGCTTAAATCCAAAGAAGAAATAAAAATTGGAGTAACATTATATAAGCAAGATGATGTTTTTATCTCAACAATTTCAAGTAACTTAGAAGAAATAGTTAAGAAAAATGGAAGTAATTATGACTTTAAGATTTTACTTGAAACTTTAGATGCAAAGGGGAGTACTTTAAATCAAGGAAATCAAGTTGATAAGTTTATTAATCAAGATTATGATGTAATATGTGTTAATTTAGTTGATAGAACAGCGGCAGCTACAATAATAGATAAGGTAAAATATGCAGATATTCCTATAATTTTCTTTAATAGAGAACCTGTAGAAGAAGATATGAATAGATGGAATAAAGTTTATTATGTAGGAGCCCAAGCAGAACAGTCAGCAAGATTACAAGCAGATATTGTTGCAGAACAGTGGAATTCTAATAAGGAGCTTTATGATAAAAATAAAGACGGAATAATTCAATATGTAATGCTTGAAGGAGAGCCAGGTCATCAAGATTCACTTATAAGAACAGAGTATTGTATCAAATCTCTAAATGAAAAAGGTATACAGTTAGAAAAATTAGCAGATGATAGTGCTAACTGGCAAAGTGATCAGGCAAATAGTAAAATGACTCAATGGATTAAAGAATTTGGAGATAAAATAGAAGTAGTATTTAGCAATAATGATGGTATGGCATTAGGAGCTATTCATGCAATAAATTCAAATAGTGATTTAATTAGGAAACCCATAGTTGTTGGTGTAGATGGAATAAAAGAGGCTATGGAGTCAATAAAGAATAAAGAAATGAATGGAACTGTAATAAGTGATTCAGTGGCTCAAGCAGAAGCTATTTTTGAAATAGCAATAGATGTAGCACAAGGGAAGTCTTTAGAAGATATTAGTGATATGGAAAAAGAGAAATATAAGAAAATACCACATACTAAAGTAACTATAAATAATGTAGATAAATACCTAAAATAATTTATAATGCATTATTAACTATTGTTTAAATAAGGGGATGTTTTTGCATCTTCTTATTTTTTATTCTTTATGAATTTATAAAAATATTTATTTTGAATGTTTAATTTATATATTGACAATGAATAATATAATGCTATAATTAAAACATAGTATTCCGATATGAATAATGACGATGAAGAGAAGAAGTAATTAATATCAATTATTTTAGAGAGAGCTAGTTTGCTGGAATAGCTTATAATTGTATTAATGAAGTGCATCTTAGAGTTTAATCCTTGAAACTAAGTAGGGGATTATGGGTTCTCCCATTATAGAGACTAGGTATCTTTAGTACCGATGACGAGATGGATATTTTATATCTAATCAGAGTGGAACCGTGGAAGTTAGACTTCTGCCTCTGTATAACAGGGCAGGAGTTTTTTTGTTCTTCTTTTAAAATCTTAATAATTTATATTGTAATTATAAAATTAATTAAAAGTAGGAGGGAAATATGAATATTAATATTAGTTTCAATTTAATTTTAGCAATAGTACTATCATTAGTAGGATTTTATGTTATTTATTTAGTAAAATTAAAGACTGGAAAGTTTTCTTATGCAACTTTAACAGCTTTAACAATAGGTTTAATTTTAGGAGCAGTTTTTAAGGAAAATCTTGCTTACCTTGAAGTTGTAGGTAAGGGATATATATCAATAATTAAAATGATAGTTGTACCATTAGTTATGGTATCAATAATAACAAGCATAATTAGACTTAAAAATTTAGATACTTTAAAATCAATAGGTCTTAAAACTATAGGTATATTATTAGGAACAACAGGACTTGCAACAATAATAGGATTAATTATAGGAAGAGTATTTAATTTAGGATATGGTTTAAATTATGTTGGTGTAGAAGGATTTACTCCAAAAGAAATACCAGCTTTTTCAAAGGTTATTTTAGATTTCCTACCATCTAATCCTGTAGCATCAATGGTGAATAATCAAATAATTCCAATAGTTATTTTTTCATTATTTATAGCAGTAGCATTAGTTATTGAAGATAATAAGAATCCAGAAAAGGTTAAAGCTTTTAAAGATTTTATATTATCAGCTTATGAGTTAGTATTAAGTATTACTAGGATAATATTAAAATTTATACCATATGGAGTATTTGCTTTAATAGCAACAGCAGCAGCAAAAAATGGAATAGATACAATAAAATCATTATTATTAGTTGTAGTAGCCGTTTATATAGCATGTATATTACAAATACTATTAGTTCATACACCATTAGTAGCTTTAGTTGCAAGAAAGAATCCATTAAAATTCTTTAAAGATATATCAGAAGCTCAAGTAGTAGCATTTACAAGTCAAAGTAGTTATGGTACATTACCTGTTACTATTAAGACTTTAGTAGAAAATGCTAAGGTTTCTGGAAATGTTGCAAGCTTTGTAGCTCCACTTGGATCAACAATGGGGATGAATGCTTGTGGTGGTTTATATCCAGCTATAGTAGCTATATTTGTAGCAAATGTATTTAAAGTAGATTTAACAATGTATCATTATATTCTAATAGTAGTGACTACAATAATTTCATCAATTGGTATAGCAGGAGTTCCTGGAGCAGCTACTATGTCAACAACTGTAGTATTATCAACAGCTGGATTACCAATAGAAGGTATGGCTATGGTAATGGCAGTAGATGCAATTATAGATATGATGAGAACATTAACTAATGTAACAGGAACAGCAGTTACAGCTGTAGTAGTAGATGAAACAGAAAAAAGAAAAAAAGAAAAATTAGCATCTAAAATAATAGCATAATAAATAACTGTATTAAACCTATATGACAGAGAAGAATTTAAGTAAATCTACTCATATAGGTTTATTCTTTAGAAATTATAAAAATTAATAACATTATTAATATTGAATTTTCTGATATATATTAAATTTAAATAATTATAATTTAGAATAGTACTATAATTATGTAGTATAGTATATAAACATAAGAATAATAGAAAAAATAGTAGCACCAGATTCAATTGGTTAGCTACTATTTTTTATTATAAATATATAATGATAATACTTATTTTAATAGGTTTACTATTTCTTCAAGCTTCTTACCACCAAAGTAAACTTTTTCGTCATTTACTATTATAGCTGGTACGCTCATTATCTTATGCTTATCCTTTAAATCAGGGAAGTTAGATAAGTCTAACATTTCAGTTTCAACATTAGGATTTTCTATTGCTATTCTTTGTGCAGCCATAACTACATCAGGGCATACATGACAAGAAAGTGATACTCCAACTTTAATATTTATTTTCTTATCTATAGCCTTAATATCATTTAATATAGCAGGGTTAATTTCTTGACCAGGACCTGCTACATTATACATAGCTATAAGGAATGAATTTAATTCATGTCCACCTGGAACACCATGGAATTTAACACCAGTATATTCATTATCTTTATTTAAAATAGCTACTATTGGGAATCTATTTGCATGAACATTAGCTTCCATTTCAGGATTTTCACCTTTTTTATATATAACTGCATTAACTTTATCACCTAAGTCAGCTATATCTAAAATTAAATCTCTTAGTTCAATAGATTTACTATTACTTTCATCTACAATTGAAACTAAAGATATATTATTTTCAAATCTAGCTAAAACTCCTTGGATTTGCTTTCTTAAAGCATCATTTAATAATGCACTCTTACCAGGCTTTATATTAGAAGCTACTTGCGTTTCTTTTTTCTCTTCAACTTTTTCTTCTTCTACATATTCATCAACTATTCCAAGTCTTTCTTTTTGTGAAGCTACATACTTTTCAGCATCTGTTGCAGCAATAGCACCATCAGCTACTGCAGTTACAACTTGTCTTAGCATCTTAGGCCTTAAGTCACCAGCAGCGTAAACACCATCTACATTAGTTTTCATATTTTCATCAGTTAATATATATCCCCATTTGTCCATATCAACTTTGTTCTTAAAGATATCAGTTTGTGGTTGATATCCAACGAATACAAATATACCAAATGTTCCATCTTCTTTTGGAGGATAATATACAGAAGTTTCCTTAGTTACATTATTAATTAATTTTACTGATCTTAATACATCATCACCAACGGCTTCAACAACTTCAGTATTAAATCTTATTTCTATATTTTTATTAGCCTTAACTTTATCTCCAATAGATTTTGCACAAGTAAAATCAGGTTCTCTAGCAATTATTATTACTTTCTTAGCAAATCTAGTTAAATAGATAGCTTCCTCTGCAGCTGCAAAACCTGCTCCTATTACTAAGACTTCTAAACCTTTAAAGAATTCACCATCACATGTTGAGCAGTAGGCAACCCCTCTACCACCATATTCGATTTCACCAGGGAAACCTAATTTTCTTGGTGATGCACCTGTAGCTATAATTACAGATCTTCCTTGAATATCACCCACATTTGTTTTAATAGTCTTAACATCACCATTAAAATCCACATCAGTAACATCAGCAGTTTGAAATTTAACACCAAAATTTTCTGCTTGAATTCGCATTTGGGAAGTCATTTCTGCACCACTTGTTTTAACTATACCAGGATAGTTCACAACTTCAGCAGTAGTTGTGATTTGGCCACCTGTATGTTCTTTTTCAATTATTAATGTTTTAAGTTTGGCTCTTCCTGCATATAAACCAGCAGATAAACCAGCAGGACCGCCACCAATTATAACTAAATCATAAATGTTATTGTTCATATAATCCTCCTTTATAAAATGAAATAAATATATATTTAAACTCTTAATTATTATCTAATAATTATTATTGATTACTCTGTTAAAAAAATAGCGAGTTTCCTCGCTAAATTTTATAGTGTGCCAAAGCACCATGTTATATTATAGTTTTCCAACTAAGTCTAAGCTTGGTACTAATGTATCATCTCCTGGAGTCCAGTTAGCTGGGCAAACTTGATCTCCATGTTCTCTTACGAATTGAGCAGCTTGAACTTTTCTTAATAATTCTTCAGCATTTCTACCAATTCCGTTTTGGTGAACTTCGTAAGCTTGAATTACACCATCTGGATCAACTATAAATGTTCCTCTTAAAGCCATTCCTTCTTCTTCGATAAGTACTTCAAAGAATCTTGCTAACTTACCAGTTGGATCTGCTAACATTGGATATTTAATCTTTCCAATTGTTTCAGTTGTATCAGCCCATGCCTTATGAACAAAATGTGAATCTTCTGATACTGAATAAATTTCAGCTCCTATTTCTTTAAAGCTATCATAGTGATCAGCTAAATCTCCTAATTCTGTTGGGCAAACAAATGTGAAGTCTGCTGGATAGAAGAAGAATATTCCCCACTTTCCTAAAACATCTTCATTTGATACTTCTACAAAGTTACCATTGTGGTAAGCTTGAACCTTAAAGTCTTCTAATTTTTTTCCTATTAATGACATAAATTTTTCCTCCCTATTTCTAATAATTTCTATGTATTAATAATAATTATTAATTAATAATTTGTCAACACATTTTTTAAATATTTTTTGTATATTTTTTTTAAAAACGAAGATAATTGAAAGAAAAATGTGGAAAATAGATACATTTAATAATTAAGTAAGAATTTAGTATATTAATACAGGTTGTATATAAGATATATTTGGTATAAAATATATTTAAAAAGTAGATTTTATAGGGAGGAGTATATAGTGAATAAGGGTGGAATCAGACTATATTATAAAAATCAAGAAGAACTGAGCTATGCATTGAGAAACTACATAGATGATTACTTCGAAGGCAACATCGAAGATGAAGCATTAGAAGAAAAAATCTATATGGTTGTACAAGCTAATAAAAATAAGTTTTACAAGGACAATGAGATAGCTAAAAAACCGAAGCAAATACTTGGCAAAACAAGATTAAATGTATTAGAACAAATTCTAGAAAAAAGAAAAGAACAATAGCTTAACAGTATTGATATTAAGTATATATCAATACTACTTGGAAAGGTCTTCAAAAATTTTAATAAATTTATGATTATCTTTTCAAATATTTTAAATGATCGAATAACCATATATTATTGGTTATTCGGTCATTTTTATTATTAAGAGCTTTATTATAATACTCCCATTACTTAGGTATAGAAGAAGATAGATATTGTATTTTGGTGATTAGAAGTTTATTATGTGGCAACAAATATAATATCTATCTTCTATTTTATTTAGTAATGCTTAAATTATCTATTGAAAAACCAAAAAATTCTGGAATTAGATTTTTAGAAGAATTATTAATCAAATTGAAAAAGTAAGAGTATTGGCTTGGAGTATTACTTAAATAAATCTTAAAATATTCCTTAGATACATCAAACTCTTCAAGCATCTTATAAGATTCACTTAAAAAGAAATATAGTTCTCTTATTAAGTTATATTTTATAGAAAAGCTTTCACCTATTAAGATGGCTTTATTATATTTTTTAATTAAGTAATAGGATTTAACTAATAAAAGTGTTATATAACTATTTATATAAGCATTATCATTTAAATTAAGAGCTTTAATATAGTAATTAGCTGCAGTGTTATATTTTTTTAATAGATAATATTCGTTACCTATATAGTAATAATAAAGAAAATCTATTTCTTCTTTATTAAAGGATAAATATATATCTATATTTCTGTTACATCTTTCTATTAAGGCTTTTCTACTGTAATCAAATCCATAATTATATAGAAAGTATTCTAAATTAAGTATTTCATTATTGTGGAAATCTTTATATATTGAATTCATAAGTTTTTCGTTAATTTTTCCAGAGTAATAAAATCCAGAATTATTTCTAATTATTCTTAGAATATGTTTTCCATTATATAACTTATTATCAATAACATTTGCTAATTTTAATCTAAATCCTAAGTTCTTAGAATTTTTAAGTTTTCTTTTTATTTCATATACTTGAGAAATATCTAATGCCTCATCACAATCAAGGCATAATATCCAATCTTTAGTAGCCATCTCTAAAGCTTTATTTCTTGCAGTGCTAAAATTTTTTTCCCAAGGAAATTCTATTATTTTAGCATTATATTTTTCAGCAATACTTATTGTTTTATCAAAAGAACCTGTATCAACTAATATTACTTCATCTGCAATACCTTTTATGCTTTCTAGGCATCTTATTAAATTACTTTCTTCATTTTTAGCTATAATACAAACACTTAAGGTATCCAAATTAAATATTTCCTCCTATAATATTTTTACATTATAAGATATGATAAATAATACATCTATGCTAATAATAGAAAAATAGATATTACTCTGAATTTCTACTTTAAATTACTTAGTAGAAGGAGATTTTAAAGAAAATAATCATAATATGATAGTAGTAAATTTAATTAAAATTTCTATGGAATATTTCAGTCTTTTTATCATCTTCAAAGTCTTTTAGAGAAGTTATATTTAGTTTTTCTAAAACCTCATCCATTGTATTACTATGAGTGGCAACCTTAATTGGAGAATTGTAAGCTAGATTATCAACATAAATTTTTCCTTGTTCTTTAGCAATAAGGGCTTTGGGACCACCAACACAACCACCAATACAGCCCATTCCTTCTATAAAATTAGCCTTTACTTCTCCACTTAATGCTTTATTTAATATATCTTTACATTCCTTAACTCCTTCTGCTTTAGCAGACTTGAAAAGTTTGGATTTATCAGGATATAATTCTTCTATAGCTTCACTTACTGCTATAGAGACTCCGCCAGTACGTGCATATAACCTTCCACCCTTTGAAGCATAATCTTTAGTTGGTATACCTTCCAATTTAGAAGGGTCAATTTCTAAAGCTTTAAAAATATTATCTAGCTCTTGAAAGGTTAATACAAAATCTATATCATTAACTAAATCCTTTTCTTTTGCTTCAGCTTTCTTAGCTATACATGGTCCAATAAATACTACTTTTGCCTTAGGATTTAATTTTTTTATAATTCTTCCTGCTGCTATCATTGGAGAAACAGAAGGAGAAAGGTCAGGAACTAATTCTTTATATACTCTTTTTAGCATTCCAACCCACATAGGACAGCAACAAGAAGTTATCATTAAATCATCTGGTCCATTTACATGTTTATTAAATTCTACAGCTTCTTTTATTGTAAGCATATCAGCAGCAAAAGCCACTTCAATCATATCACTAAATCCAATCTTAATTAATGAAGCTCTTAATTGATCTAGAGATACATTTTCACCAAACTGTCCAGTGATTGCAGGAGCAACAGCAGCTATAACAGTTTTATTATTTTTAATTAAATCAGCAATTGGAATAAAATCTATTTTATCTAAAAGTTTACCATCCTTACAAGAATCTATACATAATCCACAGCCAACACATAAATCATAGTTTATATATGTGGATTTGTTGTTATAATCATATAAAATTGCATCAAATGGACAAGCTGCTTGACAATTGAATTTTTTATCTTTATTTTCCTTACAATTAATATTACAACTATCTAATTTTTCTATAAACTTCTTATTAACAGCATAATTAGTAATTGCTTTTTTTATATTATAAACGTAATTGTTGTCAAATTCCAAAGACACTCCACATAGGGATGTAATAATTTTAAAGGTTTCCTGAGGAGAAACCTCATGGCATACCATAACGTTAGAAAGAGTATCGTCAAAATTTCCTTCATAATAAGATCTTACTAAAATATCAAAAAGATCAGTATATTTATTATGCATTTATATACCTCCAAGTACTAAACTTTATATACTTTAGTATATATAATTCAGTAATTATTAATACTAAAAATCTATATATTAAAAACAATATTTCAAAATAAAAAAATACAAACGAAATAAAATAAAGTTTGCTAATATATAGACAAATATAGGATAAAGATGTAAAATTTATTTAAAAGAATTTTATGGAGGTTATAATTATGGAAAATGAATTTTTTTGGAATGCGTCCATTGAAGAAACTGAAAGAGGATTTATTGAAACAGAAGAGGAAGTAAAATGTATAATTTGTGAAGAAAGCTTTATAAAAGGAAGAATATATGAAGTAGATGGAAATCTATATGATGCAAAAAAAACAGCAGAGCTTCATATTAAAGAAAAGCATCAGTCTATGTTAAGTTATTTATTAAATATGAATTCAAATTATACAGGAATCTCATTATCTCAAAAATCAGTAATTGAATTAATGGCCTTAGGACTAACAGATAAAGAAATAGCATCAAAATTAGGGGTAGCAAATTCGACTATTAGAAACCATAGATATAAATTAAGAGAAAGAGAAAAACAAGCTAAGTTATTTTTAGCAACTATGAATTTACTTTCTAAGAATACAAATAAAGAGATAAACATGTTAGAAGAAGATTTTATTTGTGATCCGCACAAAGGAGCAACAACCTTAGATGATAGATTTAATATAACTAAGGAAGAAAAAATTAAGGTTATAGATACTTATTTAGATGAAAATGGGGGATTGAAAAGTTATCCATCTAAAGAAAAGAAAAAAATTATATTATTAGAAGAGATAACTAAAAACTTTAATGTTGGAAAGAAATATTCTGAAAAGGAAATAAATAGAATATTAAAAAGAATATATGAAGACTATGTAACAATAAGAAGGGCTTTAATTCAATATGGATTTTTAGAAAGATCTAAAGATTGTATTGAATATTGGGTAAAGGAATAAGAAAAGAATAATATTGCATATGAAATGTATAAGAAGAGGGGCTTTAGAGTATATAAGAAATTAAGTGATTGGATAGAATTATAGGGTAGGTTTATGACTCAGAAAATTTGATATATAATATTTATATAAATATGTTTCTTTTAGGAGGTATCTTTTATGGAAAATAAGGATATTAATTTATATGATATTTTTATAAAGTATTCATATAAAGATATTATGAAATTATTTCAAGATTCAAAGACAAAAGAAGAACGAGATTTCTATGCAAACCTATCTAATATTATATTACAAAGAGAACAAATGAAAGTTATAGGTAAGTAGTATGAAAAATTATACTATATTTGCAGGAGTTAATGGAGCAGGAAAAACTTCAATATATGAATCTGTTTATTATAAAGAAAATATAGATGAGAAAAGAATAAATACTGATGAAATGGTTGCAAGAATAGGTTCTTGGAAAGATAATAATATTCAAATGAAATGTGCAAGGGAAGCTGTAAAACTAATAAAGAAATATATAGTTGAAGGTATATCATTTAATCAAGAAACTACTTTATGTGGGAAAAGTATAATTAGAAATATAAAATTAGCTAAAGAAAAAGGGTTTTATGTTACTATGAATTATATTGGAGTTGAAAGTGTTGAGATAGCTAAGGAGAGAGTTGCACTTAGAGTAAGCAAAGGTGGTCATGGAATACCGGATGAGACAATAGAAAGAAGATACTATGATTCTTTGAAGAATTTAAATAAAGTAATTAAAATATGTAATAAAGTTAATATATATGATAATACTGAAATGTCTAAATTGGTGATGGCTTTTGATAATGGGAAAATGATTTGGCAAGATAAAAAAATACCTAATTGGTTAAATGTTAATTTTTAGTAGTAGAATTTAAATTAATTCTACTATTATTTTTAATATTTATACTTTGATTATATTAAAATAAGGATAAATAAGTAAGTTAATAATTAAAAGTAGGATAGAAATTTTAAGAAGCATAAAGAAACTTTTACTGAATTTACTGCATAGATTATTCAGTACGAGATAGACCACTTTGAAGGTATAATAATTTAGATAAATGGGAGTATACTTTAGCTACTCCCATTTAAGTAAAAAATCTTTGAAAAAGTTTCTTTGGTAATTTTAGAGTAGAATTGCTCTTCAAAATCTTAAATTTTTCTTTAATATGATGTATTCTAAAGAGGTGCTTAACACTAAGCTTCTCTAAAAGATTAATATAATGAGTTACTTGGTTTTATATTTAGTCTAATATTAATTGAAAATGAATCATCTGTTTTTTCAGTATATAGATTACCATTATGCATTTCTATAATTTTAGTGCAGGTTTTTAGCCCGATACCAGTACTATTTACAGATTTTAAATTTTTATTTATTTTATTTTTAACTATAATAAATAAATCTTGATTTTTAATATAATATCTTATTTTGATAGGTTTAGTTTTATCAGCATATTTTGAAAGGTTAGAGAATATATTATCAAATACACGTTTCATTGAAATTAGATTCATATCTAAATGAGATATAGTGCTGCAGGGTATAAAATCAAATATGAAATTTTCATTACTTAGCATAAAAATTTCTTCTTGAAATAATTGATCGAGAATTTCAGTCACATTAAATGTTTCTAAATCTAAATCATTCTTCTTATTGAAAACTAGAAAGTATTCAAAAAGTTTATCAGACAATGATTTAATTTGATAAGCTTTTTCACGACTATTATGTATATATTGCATAAGAGATTCTGCAGTTTTATATTTCTTATATTCTATAATATCAAGATACCCTAATAATGCCGTAAGTGGAGTTCTTAAATCATGAGATATAGCAGTAATTAGTTCACTATTAGCTAATGTTGCTTCATTTTCATTTTGTAATCTCTCAATAAAAGACTTTCGCATTTCGTTTATACTTTCTGCTAGGGATCCTAATTCATCATTTCCATCAATAGATATAGTATAATTTAAATTTCCACCTTCTAATATTTTAATTTCATTTTCAATGGTTTTTATATACAAAATTTTCTTGCGAATTAAAGTAAGCATAATAATAATAAAGCATAACAATCCAATAGATACTGATATAGAAAGAATAATGTAATAATCTTTATATTCAAAATAGCAGTCTATATAAACTTTAGCATCTGTATCATAAAAAGAAACATCATCTAAGCTATCTGATATATAAGATGCTATTTTTAAATTTTCAGAGGTGTAATATGAAGCATATCTATTTGAGTTGTACACTAACTCATTATTTATAAATATATAAATATCTATATAATATTTATAATCACGAATCCACTTTTCAATTTTTTTATGATCATTAATTTATATATTATTTTTTAATACATAAGATTTAAAGTCAGATATCACTTGTGTATTTTTATTTTCAAGAAAAGAACTTTTATCATAATATTTATCGAGTATATATTCTCCAACAGAATTCACTAAATAAAATATTGAAAAAGAAATAATTAACGAAATTATTATAGATAAAGTTAATTTTTTCTCAAGTTTTGTAGAAAAAATTTTTCTATTCAATTCTGTACCCCTTTCCCCAAATAGTTTTTATATATTTGGGATTTTGAGGATCGGATTCTAATTTACTTCTTAAATTTCTTATATGTACCATTACTGTATTGTTATTTGAATAAAAATATGGTTCATTCCATACGCTTTCATATAAATTTTGTGCAGAAAAAATTTTATTTCTATTTGAGGCTAATAATAAAAGAATTCTATACTCTATTTCAGTAAGAATAACTTCTTCATTGTACATAAAAACTTGATTAGAACTTTTATTTATTTTCAAACCATTTATGTCTATAAAATCAGGTGTTTCAGGGGATTCCTTTCCCTTATATATATAATATCTTCTAAGTAATGCTTTAACTCTTGAGATTAATTCGGTATAAGAAAAGGGCTTTGAGAGAAAATCATCACTTCCAGCTGAGAAAGCCATACATTTATCTGAATCTTGGGACTTGGCGGTAAGAAATAAAATAGGAGCACTTGATTTTTCCCTAATTTCTACACAAGCTCTAAAACCAGATTTTATAGGCATCATAATATCAAGAATAATTAAATCTGTATCATCATTAACTTTATTGACAGCATCTTCACCATTCATAGCTTCAGATATATTAAAGCCTTCACTTTCTAAAAGAATTCGTACTATTTCTCTAATTTCATCATTATCATCTGCAATTAAAATATTTTTCATATAGCCAATTTTCCTCCTTTCATATTTTAGTATATATAGTAAATAGATTTTTATCTATTATTTTATAAGTCACTTAAGAATTCTTAAGATTTGATATATTAAAGATTTAAGATAATTCTTATAGAATGCAATATATGAAATGAAAAATAAAAATGAAAATATAAATTAAAATTTACGGAAGAGGAGAATAAGTAATATTGAATAAAAAGTTTACAATGAAATTTTTAGTAATATTAAGTACTATTTTATTAACTATATTGTTAATAAAATTTACGCCTAAGTTACTTTTAATTACTGTATCACTTGAAGAGTTTAAGAATTATATTTTATCTATGGGGAGTATGGGTGCGATTATTCTCATATTATTTCAAGCTTTGCAGACTATAATTGCTCCTATTCCAGGGGAAGCTATTCAAGTAGCAGGAGGGTATCTTTATGGGAATATATTGGGAACAACATATAATTTAATGGGACTTGTTATAGGCTCTGGTATAGCTTTCTATTTTACAAGATTAGTAGGTAGAGATTTTATTACAAATTTAATAGAAAAGAAAAAGTTAAAATGGATAGCCAATATTATGGATAGTAAAAAGTTTGAAGTTATACTATTTATAATTTTTATAGTACCAGGTTTGCCTAAAGATTTTATGATATATGTAGCAGGATTAACTGCAATAAAACCTGTGAAGTTTTTTATTATTTTAATAGTAAGTAGACTTCCTTGGATAATGGCATCAGCAAGCTTGGGTGCTAACATAAATGCAAGAGATTATAATACTACTATAATAATATCTGTTATAGCTGTTATTGGATTTGTAATAGGGATTACTTATAGGGATAAGATAATAAAAAAGTTATCTAACGAAAATTATTAAAGTTTGAAAGGAAGAAAATTATGGTTAAGAAATATATTCCTAATATACTGACATTTTTAAATTTATCATTTGGTATATTGTCAATAATTCAAGTAATAAATAAATATTATTTAATTGCTGCAATTTTTATAATTGGAGCAGCGTTAATTGATAGATATGATGGGAGAATAGCAAGAGCATTTAATGTATCAAGTGAAATAGGTAAGGAACTTGATTCACTTTCAGATCTTATTTCATTTGGAGTTGCCCCAGGATTTCTTATATTTTTCAAGTATGGATTAAATGATTATTTAATGGGTGTAGCTATTATGTTATTTTATATTATATGTGGATGTTATAGGCTTGCAAAATATAATATAAGTAATTTTGAGGGAGTTTTTTCTGGGATACCAATAACTATTTGTGGAAGTGTTTTAGCAGTATTATCATTTATAGTAAATATGGAAATGAAAATTATAGTAATAGTATTTATGATTATGTTTGGATATCTTATGATTTCTAAGTTAAAACTAAAAAAGATATAGTTTATATAAAGAAGGATATTAAAAAAATCACAAAAAGTAGATGAGCCTAATCCAGCAAAAATGAACTGGAATTGCTAAATATTAAAATTTATACTATATTGATTTGCTTATTAATATAGAAGTATAATACTTTTGTAGAGATAAAAACACAGTTCTGTTGGTAGTTAGAACCTATATTAGGAATATAGCAGTAACCTGCCCTCCTGGGGTTGTCCATTCTCTTATGAGTTTTAATTATCAGGAGGAAAAATTTGTGTTAACATCAGTAAAACTAACAGTATTATTTAATGATCCTTTTTGGATTGGAGTTTTTGAAATTGAAGATAAAAATTTATATATGGTTAGTAAAGCAACTTTCGGTTGTGAACCTAATGATACAGAAGTTTATGAATTTATAATAAAATATTATTATAAATTAAGGTTTTCAAAGCAAGAATCTCATGAAAATGATAGGGCATTAAAAAAAGTTAATCCTAAAAGACAGCAACGTGAAATAAAAAGGCAGTTAGAGAAAAATGTGATTGGAACAAAGGCTCAGAGAGCATTAAAGGAGCAGCATGAAATTACTAATGTAAATCGTAAGAAGAAGACTAAGGAAGAAAAACTTGCAGAAGAAAGAAGAAAATATGAAATTAAACAAGCTAAACGTAAAGAGAAGCATAAGGGACATTAAGTATTATGAATAAGATACTTTCACGGAAAAATTTCAATGAAAGTATCTTATTCATTTTTAATTTCTTAACATCTGAACAATTTACATTAAGTGTTCAATTAATATTTTAATTCCTATGCCTATTAAAATAACTCCACCAATTATTTCTGCATAGCTTTGCATATACTCACCAAGCTTTTTGCCAAGAAAAACTGCAAAAAAGCTTAATACAAAAGTAGTTATTCCTATGATTGTTATAGAAGGAATAATGCTAACACTTAAAAATGCAAAGCTTACTCCAACAGCTAAGGCATCAATACTAGTTGCAATAGCTAAAATAGTTAGCTTCTTATAAGAAAATTCATCTCTTTCACATTCTACGGCTATTTCTGTATCTTCAGTAGATTTTAGTTCTTTAATAGCTTCTATTAGCATTTTTCCACCTATAATTGCAAGCAATATAAAATCTATCCAATGATCAAAGGATTTTATATAGCTTTCAAAATATCTACCAACCCACCAGCCAAGTAGAGGCATAAGTGCTTGAAAGCCACCAAAGAATAAGGATACTCTTAAAGAATATTTAAATTCATTTTCTTTTAAGCAAATACCTTTAGCCAAAGAAACAGCAAAAGCATCCATAGATAATCCTATTCCTGTCATAAAAATTGAAATGAAACTCATGGTATGTACTCCTTTATTATAGAATTTATTATAAAAACCTAAATATAAATTAGGATTCTATTATACTTATAGATTATTATAAGAAAACAAAACGAGACTTATACGTAGAAAAACTACGCATAAGTCTCGCTATTTAATACTAAGCCAGAACTTTGTTCAATATGTTGACTTAGTAACTCTTACAAAATAGAGCTAACTACTCCCTTATACAAAAAATTATATTTATAATAATAACAAATAAATAATACTTTATCAATATATTAGTAAAATTATATTTTAATTACTACTAAATTATAATAATAAATACTTTATTAAAAAATTACTATATAACTTTAATTAGTAAAAAGTATATAATGAAAGAAAAAAGAATTTATATAGGAGTAAAAAATGATTGTATTAAATAAAATAATATCTTTATTTTTAATAATATTAATAGGTGTTTATGGAAGTAAAAAGAACATAATAAATGAAGAAATAAATAAAGGTTTAAGAAGAATACTATTAGAAATAACACTACCACTTTTAGTTATAAATTCCTTTAGCTTTGAATTTAGTGATGGAATGGGGAAAAATGTCTTAACTGCATTTATATATAGCATAACTTTTATGGCTTTAGGAGCTATTATTTCTTATATATTTTTGTTTCCTCTTAAAGGTGAAAAGAAAAAAATTCTACATTTTGCAAATGTATTTTCAAATTGTGGTTTTATAGGCTTCCCAATAATCAATAGTTTATATGGGGCAGAGGGGGTTGTGTATACATCAATATTTAATATGGTATTCACAATAGCCTTATGGACTTATGGAGTTATGATTTTTTCAGATAAGATGTCAAAGAAAAAAATAAAAAAAGTTTTAGTAAACCCCGCAATAATAGCTGTATATATAGGAATTCCTATAATGCTTCTTAATATAAAGCTACCATCTTTTTTAATAGATACAACAAAAATAGTAGGTGATATGACTGCACCAATTTCAATGATAATAGTGGGTAGTATATTATCTAAGGTACGAATAAAGGATGTATTTAAAGAGGTTTCAATATATTATGAAGCTTTAATAAAGCTAATAATAATACCTTTAATACTTTTTCTAATTAAAATAATTATAAAAGATAATACTACTGTCATAAATACAATTATAGTTTTACAAGCTATGCCGGCAGCAGCTATGACATCAATATTTGCAGCAGATTTTAATAAAGAAAAAGAATATTCTGCCAAAGTAGTATTTATAACAACTTTACTATCTATTATAACTATACCTATAATTACTAAAATAATTAATTAAAGAATAATTATTTTTTAGTAATATCTTTTAAATGTTGAGAAAATATTATATAATAATAAAGAATTAGAATATTTTATGTTTCTTTTACAAATAACTAAAGAGACAATTTTAGAAATTGAGGTGTAAATATGGATTTAGTTTGCTTATGCAAAGGTGTAGAAAAAGATGTAATAGTAAAAGCTGTAAAAGATGGTGCTGATACTTTTGAAAAAGTTAAAGAAGCTACTTGTGCTGGAGCAGGATTTTGTGGAGCTAGCAGATGTGGAGCTAAAATAGAAGCATTAATAGAAGAAAATAAATAGTTTTTATGAAGCTGTCTTACTATGTAAAATTAAAGGAGGTTAGACAGCTCTATTGATTTTATATAATTTTATAAAATATTGTTATATAAATAATTTTGAATAATTTTTTTCTTCTCAGATATAGTTAGGTTAATATTACGAAAAATTACCATAAAAAGTTCAAATAAAAAAAATATTAAGATTTAATTAAATATATTATTTGAATATTAATTGTAACAAAAAATAATAAAAACAGTATATAATGTAGATAGAGAATTAATTATTAAGATAGTGTAAAGTTTCGTATGAAAAAATAGAGTTAATCAAAGTTAAGGAATAAAT